>Ga0315909_10001052_pt1 | contig 37282 bp, 59 predicted proteins | sample LakEriMetagenome_11_FD_203527 | JGI IMG/M metagenome (GOLD analysis project Ga0315909, IMG submission 203527) | Freshwater fungal communities from buoy surface, Lake Erie, Ohio, United States - Buoy 2 MA125 | ecosystem: Environmental > Aquatic > Freshwater > Lake | place: USA: Lake Erie, Ohio... | reverse complement strand
TAAGCCTCAACAAGGCATGCATATAACAAGCCAGAGGGAAATTGCTGACTTAAATATGTTGTAGCAACATTACTAGATAATCCTGCTGGTTTCAAGGTATAATTTAATTGCATGGTATATGTCAAGTCTGGAATTGGGGCTAATACTATTGTTTGTTCATCCCAGTAACTAAAATATTTTGGTAATCCTTGAGCATTACTAGCATTATACTCATTAATAAAGCCTGTATCTCTATATTCTACTACAGCATTATCTCCAGTATAAACTCCAGATGGAATGATTTGAGCTTCTCTAATAATTAAAGTTTGATCTGTTAAAAGAGGTGTACTTACATAAGGTTGACCTGCAATAATACTTGCTGTTGCATATTTTCTATTATTATCAGAATCTACATCCCTTTGAATTCTCCATTCAGCATCCAATATAAATCCATTTACAATAGTTGCTGTAAATACATTTGAATCAACTTCTGTGTAATCTCTAATTTTTTGAACGAGTTCTGTATATGTCATATTAAGCCTGTAATGTAACTGGACCTGCAGAACATTCTGCTCCACCACCAGATACGTTTCCTGTTGTTGCTGTACTTGTACTTAAGAAATAAAAATAATTCAATGGGTCGCTAACAATACCAGATGAATTAATTTTTCCAACCGTTATTGTAAATCCATTTGCATTTGAAATATCTGTCACATTATCAAAGGATGGAACATCTCTAAATGAAGTCTCGCGCGCGGGCGTGCCCGGAATCAATACTTCTGGTGGTCCTCTAAATCTAACCACATTGCCAGTAGATCTTCCATGATCTTCTGAATAAACATTAATATAAGTAGAACCTGCATACTTAATTGTAGTAAATGGATTTGGTGTAAGTTCTATAATGACAGGTGGTTCTATTCTATCAGGATGAGCGTATTGTAATCCTTCAGGATCAGCATTATGTGGTTTTGGTTCAAGTTGTGGATGCTTTGGCTCATATTCAGTAATGTGAACCCATGATCCATTCCATTCTTGTACCATTTCAGTATATGGAAATCTTTGACCAGATCGGTCAGAGATCATGTAAGCATATTTTCCTCTAGATAGATTTCCCATTACGCGCTCGGATAGTAAGTTTTAGGTGTTATGAATGAACTAGAAGAAGAGCCATCTTGTTCTAATGCTCTTTTTAATTCATCCTCATATAATAATTTCATATCTTGAATTCTTTGTGGTGCAAATTTAACTGCTAAATAATAACTTAATCCTGCACACATGCATGGAACAAATCTATATGGAACGTTTGTAATATTGGTATAAGCTCCAACATCTTGAATTCTTTTTGCATAGTAATAATGCATAACATTATTCACCTGATCTGATCCTGGTGTTAAATATAAAGTGATTGTAATTTTATCTATAAATCTTTGAACCCAATATTGAGTTGGTTGACCTTCTGAAAATTTTGAAGATAAAGAATTATAAGTTGAACGATCTATTTTAGTTAATGGAAAATCTGCAACAGGAACCTGTTGTGTATTTCTATAAGTTGCTTCATAAATATCATCTGGCCCATAAGTTATAGAATTATAATCATATACTGCGCTATTATCAGCATGAATTGCAGCTGTAGTGCCATTTGCACCTCTTGTGCAACCTGTTATTGTGTTAGCATCAGTATTTGTACCTGTATAATTAATTTGTTCAGATCCTATTAATAAGGTTCCAGTTGTTGGAAACTGCCAAACAGAATCTAATGTAATTGTTGTAACAGATGCATTTATTCCACCATTTAAATAACTTAAAACACCATCTGATGTACCATCAGAACTTGATCTGTAAATGGTATAAACAGTTTGACCTTCAACCATTGAAATTGAATTTTCGGCAACTTCCCAATAATGAAGTCCCCTGTTACCCCACTCTTGAAACATAATGTTCAGCGAGCGACGAGCGGCTTTCATTTGGTTTCCTGTATTATTTACAAGACCAATTCTTTCGTATGACTCTTCTATGATTTCATCAATAGTAAAAGTTTTTTCAAAAACTGTAGTGCCCGAAGAGGTAGCCATACTTGACTCCTACTTTTCTATAAATAACGTAACAGTTAATCCACTTGCGTTTGAAGCAACTCCGATACCATCAACAATGTCTGTTCCATTTCTTTGTGCATATAATACACCATCTTCTGGAAGATTTAATGTTTCAGTTTGATTTGCTCCAACTTGAATTGGAATATAAACTTGTGTGTTAGTTGAAGTACTTACAGTTGTAGTATTTGCTAAACCATTAATAATACAAGAACCTGAAGTTGCTCCAGCTTGTATCATGTAACCTCTTAATCTTGTAGGTCCAGTAAACAAAACTGCAGTACTAACATTACTTGCACATATAACCGGTTTTACATCTGACTTCATATTTTTCTCCTTATATAAGGAGCTCTTTCGAGCTCCTTAAATTAATTAATTATACGTCTGATATATTACTTGATGGTGAATTAACTTGTTTCCAAGTTGTTCCATCAGAAAATACGTAACCAGCTACACCAGAAATACAATCAGAAGTATAAACTAAAGCTCCTTCACTAGCTGTTGCTAATAGATTAGTTCCTGAAAATTGTCCTGATGCTATTGTGATAGTAGTTGTATTTAAAAATGAATAAACTACTTTTCCACCTTGTTCTGTATCATTTGCTCCAGATCCAGCATTTGGATTTGGTCCACCAATAATTCCATTTAAAGATACTACTGGTCCTTGAAACGTTGTATTTGCCATAAGTGTTCTCCTAGTTATTCCAATACCGTCTCTAGGCCGTCGACTATACGCGTCGATAATGGAAAGTTAATGTATAGTAATTGAAATATAGCTGAATTTATTAAATAGCGCAAGGGGTACCTGCATCGAAAAACTACTTTTCGGATATAAATAGCTAGGTTTTAACTAGCTACAGAAAACTCAGGAGCAGCTAATTCTACTTTAATTTGTCTAAAAGCCATTTCAGCTTCAGACATTTTAATTTGGTTAATGACGTCTTTTATCTTCTCGTCAATCTTAACCATATCAAGAGTGTATTTACCCTCTTGAATGTAGTGTTGCTCCCAATCAAGTTCTAACAACCTTTTCTTCTTGTAAAGGTCTTGAACTGATATCATCTACAACCTCCTCATAGGTTATCCAGCATTTAGATGTTGAAAACATCCTTTTGCTGTCTTTAAGTAATATACCTTTTTTTCCTATTTTGTCAAGGATAGCTTGTTCTATACTTTCTGCACTATCTTCGGCTTCAATGTTAAAATCAGCCATGTGACCATACGCTCTGATTTTTACTTGAAACTTTTTTGTCATAATTCTGTCTTTCTATCAGATTAATGGAGCCCCATAAAGGGGCCCCACTAAATAAAAAATGCTTAAATATTAAGCAGATCCTTGTGATCCGAAGATACCTCTAGGGTCAGACCAGCCGAAGCTGTATCTTTCTCTAGCTTTGTATCTAACGTTACCAGTATCAAAATCACCTTCCATAGCAGTTTTGATAGGTGCTCTTACGAACATCTTCATACCGTTTGGAACATCAGTTTTGATAAAGAACGCATCAGTATCAGTTAAGAAATTGTTAACCACATAACCTTGTGGAACCATTCCCATTGATCTGATCGCGTTTGTATCGTTATCAGCAGTACCAGTTCTTAACGCTGATTTCATTAATCTTTCCGCTGTGAATTGTAATTCTTTTGGAATGATTAATTTAACACCTTGAGCTGCAATTTTTAAACCACGCTCATCTGTGAACGCATTGATATCAATCAATGATTGTTCAAGAGAAGTTTCGTTTAAGTCAGCTTGAGTTGCTAGCGTGTTGCTGAATGAACCAGCAATAGTTGGGTGAGAAGAGTTTACTAAAGAAACTCCGTCGCCACCAACGTATGATGAACTAAATGCATTATTTAGTACATTCGCTGCAGTTACCTGCTTAGTGTTTGCCATAGATCTTGCTAATGCTTTTGTATATCTAGACGCAAGTCTGTCATACAAGTTGTCCTCGATCGCTTCTTCAGTGATCGCGAAAGCAAGAGCTACAGTGTTATGAGTGTATCTAGCAGTGAAAGTTTCTTGCGCGTTGTCAAATACAACTGCAGATCCTTCCGGCTTGATTTCCGCGTTAGCGAATCCAGATAACATTACTTCCTCTTCGAAAGCTCTGTCTGAAGTCTCTACATCGAAAATTTCAAGATGCTGATTCTCGTATCTTTTATATTCCAGGCCGAATAGTGCATTCAATCCTGGCTCTAGTTCTTTAACTAGTTGTCCTCGTGATATAGCCATAATTTATCTCCTATTATATGCCTGTAAATTGTTTATAGAAATGATTGTTAACGATAGCTGTTACAACTACGTTTGTAGCGTAAGTAGTAGCGTTTAACTTTTCATTATTGAAACCTTTAGCGATTCCAATGACACGTAATTGTGCACCAGTTGAAACTGCTAATTGCGATGTATTGATCTCAACTTTAGACACGTAGTTTGCTGAAGATCCAGCAACATATACTGTGTTTCCGTTTAAGAAAATATCCGCGATAGCAAGAGTCGAGCTAGCTTGTATTTCGTATCTCTCATAAGGGTCGTCCGTCACGAAACCAACAATGTCAGAAGCTGTGTTAGAAGCTGCTAAATTGTTTGCCCATGTCGGCTTTTTAGTTGAAGTATTAGTATAGAATACTCCGTTTAGTGAACCCAATATTTGGTCAGTTGTCGAAGCTACCGTAATGAAACCAGTTGCCGCTGCTGTTACTGGATCATTTTGGTATATCGCTGACGAACTTGCCGCAATATTATATTCACTTAAACCTTGAGCGTCTCTATTCTGTCCAACTTTGCCAATTGGTAAAAGACCAAAAGGCGCGTCTGCGTTAGCCATATTTTTTTCCTTGTTTAAGTTTAGTTTAATCCGTTGGTATTACCAAAAAATTACTTTTTGTTCGTACCACCGAAAGTTACACGAGTCTGCCTCTCACTATTGATTGGCATACTTGGGTGCTGATCCTTGTAGACATCGTTGTTAATTGCGTCTTCTCGTTCCTTAGTCCTTTTTGCAAAGTACTCGTCACGAGCTTTTGCGAGTTCTACCGGTATCCTTGCCAGCGCAAGGCCACCATGTCCAATTACTCCCGCGTATTTACCTTCTTGAATTGTTGAGTAAGTTTCACCTGGATATTCATCAGCTCTCACTAATTCAAATCCTGATCTTAACTTATTCGAAACGTTTTTAGAGTCATCCTGACCTAAAATTTCAAGTCGAATCCAACGGTGTTTAAATCCGTCTTTTGGGCGCGGTGCATCCAAACTTGATGGTGGAGTCCAAGTTGTAGGTCTCTTTTCAGTAGCCCTAGTTTGGCTCGCACGTGGGGTCTTCATTTTATCGTTTTCCATATGCCTATACCTCCTTCGTGATATTTAATTGTTTCGCATATTCTTCCAATGGCACTCCTAATTTTTTAGCGATAGCAACTTGAGAAGGGGTGAGTCTCACAGTTTTGCGACCTGGTTTCACACTTCGCTTCGCTGAAGCTACTACTTGTGTCGGTTTGGTCGTTTCCGTAGTTGCATTTGTAACAAATTTGTGCGGGAATTCAAGTCTTATTCTTTTATCAATTTCCGCATAATATTCGTCACTTTCAGCATCATAACCTTCCTCGTCAATTAACTGTCTATGAATGTCAAAAGCTGTGTAAGTCATAGGTTTATCCTTACCAAACCATTGGTTTTTCTCTCCCCATGCTTCTGCTCTTGGACTTCCAACAGACGTATTTTGTCTTGGAACGTTTACTTCTGAAATTGTATTTGGTTGCTTAACTGGCTCTCTTGATGCAATTTCCTTCATTTCTTGAAGTCTTGCTTCTTCGTAACCAAGTCTTGCAATTTCTTTTTGAGCTTCAATTTCTATCGCAAGATCCCCTGCTTCTCTAGCAAGTCCTAATTTGCCTTTTGCAGCTTCTAATGCAGATATAATTTTAGCTTCTTTATCTTTTAAAGATGTCGTTTCTAAAGAACTAAATCTTTTTGTAAGTAGTTCTTTTTCAGCTTTCACTGTTTGTGCATAACGTACTGCCTCTTCTCTTTGACGTTCTGCTTCTCTCATCTTTTTAGTTAGTTTTGCAATTCTTCTTTGCACTCCTTCACTATAATCTTCTAATTCGTCTTTCTTTGCTTCTGTCTTAGCCTCCTGTTTCTCGTTGCTCGTATCTATCTTCTCGGAGCTAGCGGCAAGGGGCTTCTCTTCTTTTTCTACTTCTTTAACATTTGATTCTTTTACTTCAAACTCAGGTTCTTGCTTTGCTGTTGTGTCTTCAAACTCAACATCAACCTCTGGTCCTGAAGTATCTATATCAACTGTCTTTTTGTTTTTATCTTCTGGCATAGTTTCCTCCTATGTTTATATATAGTGAAGTACAGATTCAGGATCAGGAATAGTTCCTAATACTTCATCATCGTTTAATATACGAACTTCACCGCCTTCGATTGGTAATCGTGATCCCGCGTAGCGCGCGAAAATAACCCAATCGCCTTTTTTGCACCATGGGCCTGTCGGATATTTTTCTTTATCGTGATAGGCAAGTGGTCCAATCTTTAAAACGTAACCGCAATTAGTTGCGATTCGTAATCTGTCTAAAGATTCTTGTGATATGATAATTCCACCAGATGTTTTTTCTTTTGGTGTAAATGGTAATACTAATAATCTCCAACCCGACGGAGTTGGTAATTCATCAACTACAGATTTTATATTTTCTGGATTTAATGGTTCTTTAGTGTTCTTATCTTGTTCTTTATACTTTTCTTCAAGACCTAGGTTTATCTTTGGTACTTCCTTTTCCGAGGTCGATAACGTTTCCTTTTTCATCACTTTGCTCCTTCTTGTTTAGCAGGTTAGAGATTTCCTGAATTACTGTTTGGTAGGCATTAGCCTGTCCTTGCATATACTTGTATTTTTCCATACTGTCAACTGTTCCAGATATCATAGCATCACCAATGTTTTGGTAACTATCTCTGATAAATTTTTGAAGTTTTGTTATAAATGTTACAGCGTCCATAGCTTTCTCCTTTTGTTGGTTATATTAACAGTTCCACTTTCTTAGGGACTTATTAATCCTTGAATTTGGGTCGTTTGCAGTTTTAGCTGAAGTTAATCTTTTTTTCATCCCGCTCATGCGCGCGCAGAACGATTTTCTTCTGTTAGCAGCTTTTGATCCTTTTTTTAATTTAGATGGTTTTGTAGTTACTGCCATTGATAATTTAGAACCAGGATTTGCAGCTCTATAAGATGCAATACCTTTTCTGTTTAATCCACCAGATGGATTTTTACCTTCTTTACGTTGCCATGCCGGAGTTCTACCACCGGATGCCATCATTGCTCTACCTTGTCCTCTTAATGCTATATCGCCCATTATACTAATCCTCCCATGCTCATTTTTCTTCTTTTAGCAAATGTTGAAACATTAGTTGGTTTAGGTCCTTTGTTACCAGCAGCTCTTTTTCTAGCAACTGCAGATCGTCTTTGGCCTTCTGACATTGATCTTGCTTTTGCAAGTGGAACACATTTTGGATAACCTTTTCTTTTCTCTCCTTTAGATCTTCCACAAGGAGCATAAGAACCATCTTTTCTTTTTGATCCAATGTCTACCCATTTTTCAGCGACCCATTTTCTAAGACCGTTTGCCATATTAATATTTTTTTGTAACTTTTCTTCTATTTTCTAATACTGCACCACAACCTTTTGCAATACCACCTTGTTTATAATTAGATACCATTTTTCTTTGTTGCGAAAGACTTCCACCACCAGCTTTTCCTTTTCTACCACCTGGTGTTACTTTGCCAGAACAAACAGCAGATGCATACATGTTCGCGTACGCGCTCGGGTACACTTTAAATTTTCTTTTAGCAGCAGCTTTTCCTCTTGGACAAAGTTTACCCATTATTTTTTCTTCTTCGACATTCCAGCTTCTGAAAGAGCAATTGCAATTGCTTGTTTTCTAGATTTTACAACTGGTCCTTTTTTACCAGAATGTAATTTACCTTTTCCAAACTCTCTCATAACTTTAGAAACTTTAGCTTGGCCACCTTTGGCTTTGCCTAGTCTTTCTTGATACTCTTTTGTTTTTTTTCTTATGTTTGATTTTTCTTCAGCTTCTTTCATATCTTCGTTAAATTTTTTATAAGTGCCTGGTGTAACAAACTTAACATTTTCAACACGATCTTTTACTTTTTTAGTAACGTTTTTTACTCCTTCTTTAACTGCTTTTACCATTTTTCCAGTTTTAGTTTCTTCGTATCCTTTTTTTTCAAGTTTTGTTTCTTTTGCTTCTTCTGCTGCAGATTCTGCTCCTTCGTGCATTTCTGACATATCTTCTGCATATTCAGGATCAGAACTTCCAGCACTAAATTTTTTTCTTTTTACAAGAAGTGGAGATGTTCCTCTTTTTTGAATACCAAATCCAGCCATTATCTTTTTCCCTTCATCATTTTGCCTTTTTTCTTTTCAGACATTTTAGCAGTCATCATATCTGCTTTTTTAATCATTCCACCTTTTTTCTTAATAACACCTCTACCTTTTAAAATATCTTTAAAAGTAACTTTTCCATCACCAGTTAAATCTGGAAATGCTTTTCCACCTTTTTCAAATTTTTGTCTTTGAATTTTAGCAATTCCTGTTCCTCTCATTTGTTTTCCTAGTCCAGCCATTTTATTCTCCTTATCCGTTTTCTTGTTCTTTATTAACCGGTCTATTTGCCATAGTGCGTGCCACCGATTCTGCACTTCTTCCAACTACATATCCACCAAGACCAATTTGTAATAATGTCCAAACATCTCCTGGTAACTGTATTGTTATTGAAGCTTTAAAAAAGAATAATATAACAGGTCCTAATACATAATTCCAGACCAAGATAAATATTAATACATACATTAACAGGGGCCTCCAGCTCGATGCGAACCAGCCAGCTTTTGCTTCAGCTTCTACTATTTTAGCTGCAGCTTGTAATTCTGCTGTATTAGATTGCAGTAATTGTGTTTGTAAATCAGATTTTAATTTTGCTTGAAGATCTTTATCAGGAACAGACTTTTCAATTGTGCTAAATAGAATTTTAGCAAGAGGTGCAACAGCTCCTAACATTTGAATCATGGTTTAGTACCAAGTTGCAGTTCTTTTTTTCTCTGGAAGTATGTTTCCTTGACCTTGGACTACATCTTTTTGAGATTCATTTGGTTTTGACATTTCAACATCAACACCACCAACTAAATATCCATCTTTACCAGTAAATTTTGAATGATCTACTTGTTTAGATTGTCCAATTTTTTTATTTTTGTTTTTCATATGATTATTATACCTTATTTTTTGTATGTTTGACTATCTTTTTTTAGTCTAGCAGCCAAAACAGTCTTTTCAAGCGAAGTATTTGCTCTCAATTTAGCTAATTCTTCGTTTTGTTGTAGTTTTCTGTCATCTGTTGACTGTGCCATCATCGTTTTCATCTTATCAAGATTAATTCTTTCTTTGTTTTCTTGTTCTTTAGTAGCATTTTCTTGTGCTCTAAGGTCTAATTCACGTGATCTTAATGCTGCAATAGGGTCATTATCAATAATTGACATAATTTTGTTTTCTTCAGACATAAATTCTTCCATTGCATCAGCAATAATTTTAGCTTTTCTAGCTTCTATTTGTTGTTGCATGTTTTGTACTTGAGCTTGTACTTGTGGATTCTGCATCATCTGTGGATTTTGACTCATTTGAGCTACTTGAGCAATTTCATTTTGAAATTCAAGTTCAACTTGTTCTTGTCCCATTAAAGAAATGTGTTCAAAAATATTTTTTTCTAATGAAGCTAAAACAACAGGAGCATTTTTTGCAAGATTAGTAGACATAAAACTTAAATGAGAAGTAATATGTGATCTATGATCTTGTCCTGGGAAAGCTTGGAATGGTTTCCCTGCGAGCGCATCTACATGTTCTAACGCAGGGTCCTTTGGTGTGGGTTGATCTGGTTTATTTAAAATTCTATCTACATCTCTTACACCTAATGCATTGTACATATTTCTGTAAACTTCATACATGTTGTGAATTCCAGGATTAGACATTGCAAGTTGTAATTCTGTTTGTGCAATAGATATTCTTTGTGTTTGTGAAAATATATTTGGATCAGCAATTGGAATAATATCTACTTTATCATCAAAGTCAGCTTGTTTAATTGTTCTTTGTCCACCTACAACATCATATGGATATTCTGGTGGTAAATATAATTTAAATACATTTGAAAGAAGTCTAAATTCTTCCTTCATTGATGCATATATTCTTTTGTGAATTGCAGACATTGTTCTGCTACCACGTTCTAGCAAGGCCACGGTCGTGCCCACTGCTGCTTGCTGATTCCCATCTCCCACTTGCATGTCAGCTATCGAAGCAAAGCGCTGACCTGCTTGAACCACGACCCCCATTAATGCTAATAAAGTTTGTGACGGTTCCTTATATGGTAAAGTCATAAATGCATCTCTTAAATTTCCTCCAGGCGCATCTACATCTCTCCATTCACCAGGTTGAATAGATTGAGCATCATCTCTAATTCTAATTCCTCGTTGCTTGAATCCAGCAGGGAGATTTGACAATGTTCCTGCGTCTAACAACTGACGTAAAGCTTGCGTCGCGGTTCTAGATAAACCACCAATCATTTGAATTAATCCATTACCATAGAAACCAAATCCCGGTAAAAATTTAAAGTGTACAAAATATTGTATTTTTTGTTTTTTAGGATCAGTTTCAGAATAATTACGTCTAATAGATAAAACTTCTCTAGAATTTTCTTCAATAGTTACAATGTATGGTAATTTAATTCCTGTGGGCTCACCATTTGAATCTTTATCTTCAAAACCTTCTAAATCTAAATTTACATGACACTCTAGTAGTGTAAACATGTCTTCAGTCTGACCACTCATAGTCACACCTTCTAATTGTCTTTCTTTAGATCTAACATCATCGTCTTGAGTTAATTCATCTGATGCTACTAATTCTATATCTCTATAAAAACCTGCAACTTGTTGTTTTCTTAATTCGTTTTCTGAAATTCTAATAACATGAACAATTGATTCTGCATCTTCAAGTGAACTTGCAGTGTATGGAACAATAATATCTTGTGCTTGAATAAATTTAGAAACAGCTCGACCTAATATTTCATCATAATAAACTTTTTTAAATGTAGAACCTGATAGTGGTAAATAAAATAACATCTGATCAAACTCTGGTTCATATTCTTTCATAACATCCATAATTTGATAATTCATAAATTCAGAAACTCGTTCTGCCTGATCTTCTATTTCAGGAGTTGTTGCACCAACAACTTGAGTTCTAACAGGTCCTTCTGGTGGTAATAATTCTTTATAAGCTAAAGCTTGAAATTGTGTAACTGCTTCTGCTAATACTGGATGCGTGGCGCTAGATGCACCTTGAAATGGTTCTGTTCTAGATTCATATTTAAATCCAAGTAAATCTAATCCTTGAGTATAAGCTTTTTCCCAATCAGCTCTTGAATCTTTATAAGATTGTGTGTCTTGATAAAGTTCTGATCCTAATCTATTTAAAACTGTTTCTTCAACTACTTCTGCAAGGTTTGCATTAAATTCAGTTTGGCCAGATAAATCTTTTGTTGGATCAAAATTAATATCCACACTACCATCTTCGTTCTCAGTTACTTCAGTTGGAGAAGTTTTTATCTCTTCTGTTTCACTAATAACAAGATCTGTCTCCTGTTCAGGAGTTAAAGGTCTACTTATTGTTGGAATAGGTTTTTCTATCTCTGCCATTTGTTATTTTCTCCGATTTAACTGTTCTAACAGTATTATAACTAATATTCAAGCCCTGTGGGTTAGGTCCACGTAACGGAGGTATTGTTCTAGTTAATCTTTTAGGTTTAATCATATACAGGTCCGTAAGGTGAAGTTTCTTCAATAAAGTCTGTAGGCGCATCTTCCATTTGTTCTCTTCTAGCTTGTTTAACAGGTATAATTTTTCTATTTTCAATTTTACCTGTTGCAAATCTTTCAGCGGCTTCTACATCTCCATATATAGTATTTTTTCCTGGTACTTTTGTCATTTCACTCATTTCAATATCTACGTCATCTGGTCCATTTGCAAAATATCTAGGTTCTTTTTCAAGAACTTTAAATTCAGCAGGCTCTACCATTTCTTTATTATAATATTTTAATTTCATTGTAGGTCTGTAGTAAAGAGTTACTGGTGTACTTGATCCTTCTTGATTTCTTGGTGAATGAATATCAACTGCAATTCTTCCGTCTGGATATTCTCTTAAAAGAAATTCTGTATCTCCATCTACATGGCGTGTTACTTTTTCTATTCCTTTTGGAAGTCCACCATATCCTTTTGGTTCATGTTTATATGATGCTTCCATTATTATTTCTTTTTCTTCAAATGGTTTTCCTTTTATTTTTATTTTTTCAACAAGATCTGGAAACCAAGGATACATTCCTTCTGTTTTTTCAAATTTAATTTTAGACACTGTTCCGACTGTTTTTGCAGCTTTTTTAGTTCCTTTTATAGATTTAATTAATTCAGGTGCGGCCGCTACCCCTGTTAATAATCCTAAAAATCCACGTCTTCCAATTTTAGGTCCACTACCTTTTGATAATCCAATTCTTCCACCATCTGCAGCTGAAACTTTATATTCACTAGGTAATTCTTCTGGTGGTTGTTCAAGTGGTTGTTCTATTTCTATTTCTGTTTCTGTATCTTCTGGAACAATCTGCCTATAGTTTTCTACAATTTTTTTAATAACAGGTGTTTCCATAATAGGCAATCTTGTTTTCATTTTTTCTTCTTTAAAAGGTTGCATTGTTTCTTTTTGAAATTTTTCTTCTGCTAGTTCTATGTCTTTTTTAAAAATTGATTCATTTTGTTCTAAAAAATTCAAATATTGATTTGGATCGCCTTGATATTGAGGATCTAATTTTTTTGCAACTATTGCAACATCTTGTGGTTTAAAAATTCCTTCTCTAAAATCTCTTAACGTATCAAGTCTTTTTTCTGCTAGCCTACCTTCAGGTGGAAAATTTTTATATTTAGCAAGAGCCGTAACAGGTCCTGGAATACCAAATCCTCCGTACAAAACAGTGTCTAAAATAGGTTCTCCAGCATCATACATTTCAACAAAATCTTTTGCTCCTATAGCTGTTCCTAAAACTCCTAAACCTTTAAGTGTTGCTTTTCCATATTTTCCAGTTGCTAAATCTTCTCCAAAACTTTCTAATCCAGGAATAAAACTTGTATATAAAGCACCTTGTTTAGGATTTAATCCTAAATTTTTAAGTTTAGCAGATTGTTGTATTTTATCTGTAGTATTTACTGCATCTTTAAACTCATCAACAATTTTTGTTAATGGCTTAGCTTGTGTTTTTATTATAATATTGTTTTCTTTTGCAATCTTTAAAATATTTTCTTTAGATGCATCTGAAAAATCATCAAAATGTTTTATATTATTTTTAACTTCATTTAATGTGTTTCCATATTTTATAAAAGGAACATCGACATTAGGATTTTTATTTTTAAATTGTAAAGCTCTTTTATTATAATCTTTAACTTTAGATTTATCTCCTTTTAATGCAAGGTCAAAGGCTTCTATAAAAAATTTATCTATTTTTCTACCTTTTAAATTATTTGTAGATGCTTTTAAAAATTGAGTTGCTTCTAAATAACCTGGCGCGTTTTTAAATGTAGCAGAAAGACCTACTGCTTCATCCGCTACTCTTCCTTTACCTCTAATTTTGTTTATTAAATTTTCAGTGTAATTAATATCAAAACCTCTTGCCTTATCTGCAATATTAAATTTATATCTTCTTAAATTACCTTCTCTAAATCTAAATAATACAGTGTTTTTTTCTATATGATCCGATATATTTTTTAATTTATTTCCTGTAGGTAGTCCTGGTATTCCTGTTCTTGCACCTTTTAACGCTTCTAAATATTTAGCCACATCATCAGATACTTGAGTTGATAATTTTAATTTTTCAAGATCATCCGCTTTTGTAAATTTTGTTTTGTAAATATTTTTTGTTAAATCGTCTAATCCTATTGTTGGATTTTTTTTAAATTGTTCATTTATTAATTTAATTCTTTCTGCGGATGCTGCTAATTGTTGTTCAGCTCTTGCTTTACTTCCTGCTGTTTGTCTTTTTTCTATTAAAGAAGCATCTAAATTTTTAATATCTTTAATATTATTTTTTAAATAATCTTTTATTTTTATTCTATCAAATAATTCTTTTGTACTTTCCTTTTGTTTTTCTCCTTTTAAATAACTTCTTAAATTTTTTGAAAACTCACTTGTTCTATTTTGACCACTTGCTGAAGTATATCCAAAAATTTTGATCCAATTATCAGCTGTTGGATTTTTTTTCCATTTTATTAAATCATTTAAACCTTCTTCAAAAATATTTAATCTATCTCCTTTATATTGTTTTACGTCTTGTGGTAATTCACCAAATACACGTCCTGCTTTTTGAAAACCAACTCTACCTCCATCATTAAACTCTTGCACAGCTCCTAGCTCCTCGACACTCGTTTCTGGAACAATGTCCGGTTCCGTCCCTGTATATAACGGGACTATAAAATCGCGTCGCAAGTAACGAGGGTTTGCTTTGAAGTTCATAGCCTTCTGATATTTTTTAATTTCGCTCATTATAATAATCCAGCGATTCCACCGTTAGCATTTGGTTCTCTGCCAGTAATATCAAATTCATCTAATATTTGTTTTTGACTTAGATCTTCTCCAAGATTGTAAATTTGATTATAAAGTTCTGGGTGATCTCTTCTTAAAAGTTCAGCCATCATTTTTTGATTTTGTTCATTTGTTACATCCACTAATCCTTGTTCATTTTTTATAAACATTGATTTGTCATATTGATTTAAAACTCTATTCATTTCAGCTTCTAAAACTTGTTCTGGTATAACTTTTGGAGATTGTTTAGGTAATCTATTTATAGATGTTATATAATTATAAGCTTCTTCATAAAGTTCACTTTGTTGATCCCCCGATAATTGATCAAATGTTTTTTTATATTTTTGTTCTGCCATAACTTCTGCAAGTGTACTCGCAGCTGTTTTAGGTTGAGTATAATCTGGAAATATTTCATCGGCAGCCATCGCAGCTGTTTTAAATCTTTTTTGTGCTTCTTCAAATGTAGTAACAGGTTTTAATGGTTCTAAATCAACCTTACCTGTTTTAATAAAATCTAATGTTTTTTGTTTTCTACTATCATATAAACCTTTTCTTAATTCTTCAAATGTATCAAAATCTAATCTTTTTTCTTCTGCTTTAAGTATTAATCTATTTTCTGTGTCCAAAGTTTTTCTTCTGTAATCAAGACTTTTATTTGATCTTCTAGGATCTAACGAATCAATAAACTCTAAATGTAATTCATTATATTTTCTTTTCTTTTCAAATGAATCTAATGGAGAAGAAGATATTTCATCTATTTCTTTTTCTATATCAGCAGTAGTTCTTGTAGTAGTTTTTTTTGAAAGTAATCTTTCATCAATAGTCTCTGGTTCTGCATCCATAACAGTTGTACCTGTTGGCTCTTCTGCTCGTCTAATTGGTTTTTTAGGAATTGTAACTTCTCCAGTTTTTGGATCAACAGATTCCATAGATTTTTTACCTTTAGTTTTTTTATTTAATTTTTCTATTAGTTTATCTATTTCTGTTAAAACTCTTTTACCTTTATTAAATCCTATTCTTCCACCATCTGCTTTACCTTCTGGTTCGTCTGGTCCTTTTTTAAATATATCTTCAAGCTCCTCATAAGTTTTAGATTCATCAACAGGTTCTGCTTTAGGTTCTATTTGATATTTTGATCTTGCAAATTTTGCAGCTTCTTCTTCTGTTCTAAATTGTCCAAGATCATCCGCTAAACTATCAATTTGTTCTAAAGCTCCTTCACCATAAACTTTTCTGTAAATATCTATGGGTTCACCTAGTCCTTGCATAACTTGATCTTGTAATTCTTTTGGAAGTTTTAATTTACCCGATTGGATATCTTCTCTCATAATTTGTCTTACCGTTGCTCTAACGTATCCAGTTTTTTGTGAGCTTTGCATAAATTTTTGAAAATCTCCATAATCTCTCATGATGTTACCAATAACAGATTCAGGTTTTTTTTCAGTTACTTCTTTTAAATCTTCTTCTGCTTTTTCTAATTTTTTTAATTGTGTTTCTAATCGACCTGCAACAGTTGTTGGAGGATTTTTTGTTCCTTGTTTTTGAATTAATTTTTCTAGTCCTTCTCCTTTTATTTCTTCGCCACTTCCAAATTTTACAACATCTGCATTTGGTAATTCTGGTGGTTTTTTAAAATTTGCAAGTCTTCTAACATTAGCAGTGTAAGTTAATAATTCTTGATCGTTCATTTGGGTAATATCACCCATTCTATCTGCAATAGAATTTTCAATCGTTTGTACTAAATCAGGATTCTTTGCAGCTGTTCCTTCAACATCAAATTCAGATTTAGTTGGATTTAATCCTTGTTTACCTTTTGGAAATCTAACTACATTTGTTCGTGTACCAATTGTTCTAGAAACGGAACCTTTACCAAAAAGTTCTTCCAACATTTTTATTAGGTCAGCGTATTTTTTTATCATACTAGTAATAAGTTTTATTGTTCCTGATTATAGGTTCATCTTTGTAATCCTCTGGGTGATCTACAAAGCCACCTTGTCTAAATCGCATCACTGCTTGTGTCATAGAATCCACAAGATCGTCATGATCTCCATAGGGAAACGCAGCACACTCTTCAATGACTTCTTGTGCAAACTCTTTGTCTACGGGTGCCCATATTTGACCCGATTCAAACAAAGGAGCAACAGAGTTAACTCTAGTGTGCTTATCGTTACCTTTTGAAGGTGTATAATTTATAACAGGGATACCCATTTTACGCAATTCATAAGTTAATGGTAGACCTGATGCTTTTGCTTCAACTAACACAGTTTCCGGTTGCCAATACTGATATTGTTGATATGCTATTCTACGAAGCTCAGGAAATTCAAATCTATCTTTAACAGCATCTAGCAAAATAAGTTGTGGTCCTGAGTCTTCATTATTATAGAAAACTCCCCAAGTTGTTATTGCTGAATAGTCCGCAGTTTCTTTTTTCATGAATGCAGTATCATAACTTTGAATCACATGTTGAAGAGGTGGTATAAAATCTCTTTCCCACTTTCTCCACCATTCTCGTTTTATAATTGCACCTTCTTCTGATGTTGGATTCTGCATCCATTGTGCATTCCATTTTTGTAAACTTATAGATGCTTTAACTCCTTCTAATTCTTCTAACTTCCAAAACTCTGGCCATACAGGTTTACCAGATGGAAGTATTGCAGGAAACTCTATGAGTTCCCATTTATCTGATTTAATGTTTCCCGATTCTCGCAGCAAGCTTCCAGTCAAATCCTTTGTATTCCATCTTGTCATAACAAGAACAATGGCACCTCCCGGTTGTAATCGCTGACGAGGGCCTGATGTATACCATTCAAATGCACGCTCTAATGCATCAACGTTTAATGCATCTTGTTCAGAATGCGGATCATCTATGATAAGCAAATCTGCACCTCGACCTGTGATTGCGGATCCAACACCGGCCGCATAGTATTCACCACCTTGTTCTGTTTCCCATTTACCAGCGGCTTGAGAATCCTCTCGAAGACGTGTTAGAAATATTTCTTTGTACTCAGGCATATCCATTAGAGTCTTTGCTTTACGACCAAATCTTACAGCGAGCTCTGTAGTATGTGTTGATTGAATTATTTTTAAATTAGGTTTACGACCTATCATCCAGGCTGGAAGTAAGAAGCTGGCGAACTCTGATTTAGTATGTCTTGGTGGCATATTAATAATTAATCTTTTAATTTTACCATTTGCCAAATCATTAAATTTTTCTGCAATTTTTTTATGATGTGATCCTTCTATAAATTCAGGCCAGACACGTTTAACAAACGTCATGAAATCATTTTGTGATTTTTCTATTGAACGTTTTTGTGAAGCTAGTGTCGCGGCTTCAATAAATTCTTTTTGAATATCAGGTGGTAGTAAATTTAATTTCTCTAAGGTCAGTTTCATAAAAATTTTCCGCAAAATTTTTTAGGATTAATTTTGGAACCTTGAAACTATTTACAGCTTATCTATGGCTAAATCAAGCGGTAAAGGGTCAAGTTATGGGACCCATTTAAAAAAAGGGGGATCGACTTATTAGGAATGCGTTAAGAAAGCTAAAGGCTTTGGGACCTCTCTAATGTTTAAAGAGTCAAGGCCCAAGCCGCTCGCACCGAGCGGCTCGAGGCTAGCTGCTAGACCTCAGTCTAGTAGTGTCATGTATTCGTTAGGAAAATGTTTAGAGAACCAAGATAAACCTTTTTGCATAAGGTCATATTCTTCTGTAACCTCAGCCCCTTTAATCATATCATACACAGCAACAGCGAACCAAGGTAGACTAGCAACTGTACCGCTGTACATATTAGGTACATCTATTAGTTTTTCTTTTGGGTCTAGATTTAAATTTAAATCAAATGGAATGCGATACTCTTTACCTTGCCAATTGATAACATGTAATGGTTTAGTCATTGTCATCCTTTCTGTTAGTTATTAACTACTATATCTTCAACTGCATTGCTATTCAATAACTTTATAGTTGTATCTACATATGTACCACGCCACCCCTCTTTAGTTTCTTTCTCAACTACTATCGGAGTTTCTTGTGGTTTAGTATTTATTCCAACTACAGTCATTAAATGTGTTAAATGTTTAGCTAACCAATTTTGCATACACCGCTCATCGCAGAAATATCTTTCCCATATGTAACCCCAAGAATGAGTAGTTAAATCATACCTTGCGGCACGAGTTCTAAGAACTTTATTTCCTTTTGTTCCTCTTATTCTGGACTGAGTTTTATATGTATGACACTCAGGACCTTGGCAAATGTGTCTAGTCATTTTTAATTATCCTTTCTCTCAACTAAAGTTATATCGCCACTTGCAGTTCTATATCCCTCATTATCTAAATCAAAGTAAGTAAAAAGAGTTTCATTTTTTTTAGATACCCACTCCTTTGATTTGTCAGTCCATACTCCAGCACGAGTTATAAACTTACCATACTTTTTAGCAAAATAAGTTATGTTAAATTTAGTACCCTCTTTTAAGTTAAACATATTATACCTTTCTGATTTGTTTATATAGGGGATATTAATATAATATCCCCTATGTGTCAATACTTAATTTAATGCAACTTGTGCTTGTCTTGCCTTTTTAAATTGAGCAATAACTGATTTGTTATCTTGTTTTGCTCGTCTTGATTTAATAAGGTTTGCCAAGTTTTCAGGTTGATAAATAGTTAATGAAACCCCTGCTGTTCTTTGCAGTTCGCCCTCATTAACATTTAATCCCAATGCACCACACAAGTCGATTGCGTCCTTAACATATTTATAATCTTTAAGAGCATTATTAATATCTCTCATATCTTTAAATATATTTTCTGCCCAAGTGTAATGTGCATTAACAAAACTTTCTCTAGCAAGTTTAAACATTTTCATTTCATTAAACTCACTATTTGAACAAGGTATCGTTCTTGAACGACAATAACTTGTACCAATAACATCAAGAGAAAATTTATCTTTCCAAGATTGATAAATTCCATCTTCGTTTTGATAGCCAAGAAATTTTCTTATCTTGTCTTTTTCTTGCGTCCAATGTGGATTGTCCCTGTTGTCTTGTGCTTTCTGTTGGATATTAATTTCAGGATTAACACCAGATTGTTTTAACTCATCACGATAGTATGCGATACCAAAATCAATATCATCAAATCGCCCTGACATACTTGCGTCCAATTTGAAATTAAAATGTTCTGCAATATCATCATCACTATTTTCATTTTTTTTCATTTCGGTATTAGCGAAATAAAAACAACTGTCTTTAGCCACAACATCACACGCACTACCATATTTTTTTTTAAATGCTTGTAAGGTTGCAACATCACTCTTTGGATATGCTCGTTGCACAATAGTAGTCGCTAACTTATATGCTCTACTGTAAGCAACATCAATATCCTCTTTTGCTGATTTAAAGTTTTCAAGTTCAGTAGTTTGTTCGTTCTCAAAATGAGAAAGAATTAAACCACCAATCTTTTTTCTTATATCAGTATTTAGTCTTGCTTTAGTCATTTTATACCTCTTTCATTGTTAGTTATAATTATTTAATTACATCACTTGACAATATCTGTCAATAGGATTATATAGGATATGAGTGTTAAGTATAAAAGGAAACTTAATTGTATTACTTAAACTGGCACTCAATTGTAAGTTGTGGACAGAGAGTCATCTAAGTATGCTTGAAGGGGAATAAAGCTACGGACACGCTCGGTTGCAACAAAAGGGACGGAAGGTCAGAGCACGTTATTAATACTCGCCCCAAGCCACAACTTACAAAACTAGATTAAGTGAGTAAAATTTAGTTAGGTAACTACTAATCAACTTGATTGATAGTTAATGGACTGGGTCGTTTGCCTCTATTAATTATTAAATTTTACTCGCTTGATCTAGTCTAGACGTAGAATAGATTCCCCGGAGTACATGCATTGCATGTATAGTTTGGCTTAAATGCAAAGAGCATTAAATTAATCGCTCATTCAGGCGTTCCGGGGTTAAGTTATAATTAAAAGGAGAAAGTTATGATTGAACTATTTGGAATGCCTTTAACAGATCTGCTTCTTGCATGCATTCTGTTTACATTATGGTGGATGATATGGAAAAATTAAAAAAATTAGGATTTAAAAAAGTGCGCGGGACCGAGCCTGGGTTCCATATGTATGAACTAACGCCGGCCAAGCTGCAGCAATTCGATGAACACTTTAAGCCACAAGCTGCAAGCGACAAGCCACAAGCTGCAAGCAGCAAGCGACAAGCACTTGACAAAGTTAAATAAAGGATTATATAGGACATATGAAAGTAACAGAATTAGATAATATAACAGGCACACTATCAAAGCCTTCTAAGATGCCAGGCTGGAGCTACGGGATACCTGCAAAGGAATGCCAAACCGGGGCTAAGCTTCGGGAGGTGAAGGGTTCAACTTGTTACAATTGCTACGCTCTCAAGGGTTGTTATGTTTTCCCCAATGTACAGGATGCACAATACAAGCGACTAGCGGCTATTAAAAACCCGTTATGGGTGAAGGCAATGGCTGCACAGATACTACGCCACAAGTCAAAGTATTTTAGATGGCACGATTCAGGGGACATTCAGAGCTTGAAGCATTTAGCAAAGATATTCGCCGTTGCACGCCTGACACCGGATGTTAATCACTGGCTACCTACACGGGAAGCCTGGGTTAAGCCTTACCTATCTAGAGCTCCAAAAAATTTAGTAATCCGTTTTAGCATGCCGATGGTTGATCAGGCTGCAGCTGCTTCGTGGTCTCATACGTCAACTGTAGTTACTACAGGTCGCACGTGTCCAGCTCCTGACCAGAACAATGCCTGCGGCGAGTGCCGGGCGTGCTGGGATCCTAACGTGAAAAATGTTGCCTACGGTAAACACTAGTGGCGCGGTCCTTATACCTGGCCGCGCTACATGCCACCTGTCACCAGCTTCAAGCAACAAGCCGCAAGCTACAAGCGTCAAGCTGCAAGCCTCAAGCTACAAGTTCTGGAATTTTTCGTAGATAGATTCAAGCGACAAGCAACAAGCATCAAGCTTCAAGCCGCAAGCTACAAGCTGCAAGCAGCGAGAGCCTTCATAAAGTTTGAGAGACGAGTCTCTTTCAGAAGAAACTAGGATAAAAGTATTGTGTGGGTGCTTCACATGGAAGCTAATTTGATGGGGAGAAAGCTTAACTGAATTACTTTTTGTAACTTTAAGTTCACAGGTAAAAAATGTACCTTTTTTGTTATAACATAATAGATCTGGAGTGCCAAAACCACTTAGATTTTCTAGTCTTGTGAAAGATATTTCAGGCATAAATTTTTTAACTTTATGCCAAAGTTTTCGTTCAGGTTTCAAAGTAATTATAGCTTTTTCATAACTTTGCCCATAGTCCATCTTTCACGATCTATTGTGATAACTAATCTATGAGATTCACGATTACCAATGATTTTATTTTCCATTAAGTTGATACCAATGACATCAAACAATTCCCCATTTGGTAAACAAACTTGAACACGTGCGTTTGCAGCAACTTCTGAATTCTTCAGAAATTTATCTAATGTCTGTCTTAACATCTTTCCTTTTAGCATACTTGCTTTTTACTCTGAATTACCTTAAATGTCTAGTATGGGATTACCAAAGAAATTAACAGAAATGCAAATGAAATTTGCATATGAATTAATAACAAACGAAGGCAGGAAAACTGCAACAGAATGTGCTATTGCAGCAGGATATGAACCTGATTCAGCAGTGGTTAGAGCTTCTGAATTACAAAATCCAAAACGATATCCATTGGTAGTACAATACATTGGACAATTAAGATCGGAGTATCAAAAAAAATATGATGTTACATTTGAAAGACACATTTCAGAACTCGCAAAACTTAGAGACAACGCAAGAGAATCAAAAGCTTGGTCGGCTGCAGTCAATGCTGAAGTTGCTAGAGGAAAAGCTGCCGGGCTGTACGTTGAACAAAAGATTATTAGGACCGGTAAGTTAGAAGATCTTACTGCAGAACAGTTAGAGGCTCGTATGAAAGAAATTATTAACGAGTACTCACCGATCCTAGAGGGTGTTGTATTAGATGATTTAAAAAAAGAAGTTAAAAATAAAAAAATTAACTATTCTTCGTCTGAATCTTCATCAGAATCATCATCTTCAAAGTCGTCATCTGAATCACAGTCGTGATTTTCAAATTCATCGGCTTTGTCTCTGATAGATATTAAATCTTCTTCAATTCTATCAAGTATATCTTGGATTGTTTCATTCTTTGGTTTTTTTGCCATAGATTTTCTCCATTGATTTGATGTTGTTTGCGGGTATTACAGTACGATCGCCGTATGTAATTTCGCCCAGATTGTCTATCTCATAGCTAGAAAAGATCCAAACATAATCTTTAGTTTGCCTATAAATAAAACCTATTGAAATACAATGGCTTACATCCATTCGGTCAAATTCTAAATCTGTAGCCCATCCTGAATCGCTACATATATCTTCCCATGATATTTTATATAATTCATAATTAAATTTCATAGAACTTCACCTAATAGAGTTTATAGTATTAAATCACTATTGGTACCCTCTTTTTAAATGAAAAATTTTGTAACTTTGTAACTTTATGCATATTATCCTTATATACCAACCATTCTGGAGTTACAAAATGGTTACAAAAGTTACAAATTGAGATAAAAGTATTTAAAATCAATGACTTACCGTGTAGAAGATTTTTTGCCATATTTGTCATATAAATCAATGACTTACCAATAATGTTGCATAAATGTCACACTTTCAACTTCTCTTTTAAGTTGTAATAGGCATCTAAACGCTTTAACCACTCCGATTTGTAGTCTCTAAATCGTTGTCCATTAATTATAAATCTTTGAAAAAATAAATCAGGTGTACATATTAAAACCACTATTTGTTCTATGTTTGTGTCGTAAACACAATCATGACTTGTAGCGTATGCAGCACCTTGTAGATAATAATCTGTTATCCATTCATCTCGCTTTGGTTTATTTGATTGTTTAAAGTCAATAATACTGTCTCTTCCTTGGTATATTCCAACTAAATCTGTCTGTCCTGCATATAAATCTGGGTAGTATAGTACAACTTCATTGCCCCATATTTCAGAAAGATCCCCTAATCCTTTGTCTATTATAGTTTGTGCCATGTTCCTCGCTTCTCGCCCCTCATCACTCAAATCTAGCAACCCTTGACCGTTTAAATGGTATTCTAAATACGAGTGCATAGCCGTTCCACGTGTAGCAGCTTTGTTTTTAACTCTTTCCGCCTCAACCTCGCCAACCTTTGCTTTCCATTTAGCTAAAGACTCTCGCTTCTCGACACTTGCTGTTGCACCTAGTATCGTGGTCACAGAAGGGAGCTTCGAGGATCCAATCTCATAGTGTCTTTCATCCTTAATTAAGGAGCGCATAGACTTTGGGTACTCGTATAGTTTATTCCATTTCATTTTAAAAATTCTTTCTGAAATCTTTTATTAACTTCTTCAGTAGTTAAAATTGATTTAATTATTAAATCTATATAACCATTTCCGGCAGGATAATCATAATCTTTAGGATGTTCATAATTTTTATAAACAATCTTATCTTTCCAAAGATAATACATATTCCAGTTAAAAGGGTTCTTTAACAATTCTTTTATAAAATTTTCATCAGTTAATTTTATATGTTCAACACATGGAAACTTATGTAAAAAGTTTAATTTACCATCATTCCATACAAAATTATAATGATGTCTATAACCTCTCATCTTTTCAACTGAATTATCAGTATAACTTTCTGCATCATAATGCATTTCTACAATAGGAGATGGGCACTCAATAAATCCAGCCTTTGCAATCCTAGACATTTCATCCATACAATGAAATGGATTATATAAATCTTCTAAAACGTGCCTTGCATAAACAAAATCAAATTCCTTATCTTCATACGGAAACTTATCCTTTGAAAAATCTACAAATTTATAATTTGGTAGTTTTTGTTTTTCTTCATCTAACCACCCACAAAAATGTGTAGCATATGGAAAAGGTTTAGTTCCAGGTCCTAATTCTAATACTTTCATATCTTTAGTAATGTATTTACCAAAATAATTATAAATTTCTAATATAGGTCCCCAATAATGTGTCATTAATATTGAATTTCCATAACAGGGTTTTCTTTTGTAGACTCATCATAAATAAATCTAATAGCTTGTCTTACAATAGTTGTTCCAGGATCAAATGATATGTCCTTTGAACAACTAACTAGTAATAGAAATATAAAAATGTATTTCATTAGTGTAACTTTTTAGTTTTTTCATAAATACGTTTTTCAAACATAGCACGCAATATTGTACGCGCTTCTTGTGGTGGAAGTCTTTTACGAATAATATGGTCCATTAATTCTTTATCAAGTTGTTTTTCAGTTTTACGTTTCATAATCTAGTCATTATGAATATAAACAATACTCCAATTAATATTATAAAAAATAAACTCATAACTTTGCATCAATCCATGCTAATGTTTTTAATACATTTTGTCTTTTACGTTCCATAGTCATATGAGGAAGTAAAGTGTTTAAAACAATTTTTAATTCAGGCAATTTCCCTCTTAAACTTTGTGAATACATAACACTAAAAGATCCATCATCTTTTGGATGACCTTTACATTTAGTTATTTTACCAAAATTCATGATTTTATGTAATTGAAGTTGATCAGAAATATATTTTAAAAATGGTTCATTAGAACTATTAATAACAATAGTTTTAGTGTTTTTGTTTCTATCATAAAAAGTACCATCTCCTTCAATAAGAGAAGTAATATAATAAATCCATTCTTCTTTAGTCCATTGTTCAGAATAAAATTTATAATTAATATTTTGTTTATCTAAAAAAGGCTTAATTTTACTTGTTTTTTGCAGTATAAATTTTTTTATTTTATTAGCAAACCATAGAGCTCTATCTCCTTTAAATCTGGATTTAAAAGTTTTAGATAAATGAGGAGTTCTTATTCCATCCTTATTATAAGGAGTAGTCCAGTATTCCATATATTCTAAACTAGATTCAAAAGTTTTTGCAAACAGTTCGACAGGATCTCTATCTTTTAGTGCCAACACAACAACAAATTTTGAATTAAATTTTGTATTAGAAAAACTAAAACAACCATCAGAATCAAACCAACCTCCCCACATAGCCCAATTTATGTTTTTACTTTCCATTCTTTCAATCCATTCTATATTGTTTTTTTTACTATTTCTTGTTAAGGATTTTATTAATATTGTCATTCTGCATATCCTTTCCATATTATTTTATTGTTAATATTATATCCTGTCTTTAATTCCTTGTTTCTAACGTTTACAAAAATTACATCCATACCCATTATAACACCATTACCAAGATTAATTTCATCAATGGTTACAAATTCAAATCCAATTTGATGAAGATATCCAATAACTTGTCCTGCTGATGGAGCGCCAATGTTGTAGTTATGTGGTTGTAATTCTAGCCACAAATATTTTGCATTATAAATAAATCCGGGAGATCCTTGAATGATATCAAGTTCCGCGCCTTGCACATCCATTTTAATTAAATCAAATCGTTGCCCAGGCAATAATGAATCTAATGTTACACATCGTCTTGTAGTTTTTTTAAATGGTACATTGGTGTTTTCTTTATACATTCCATTCCCATAAGTATTATTTTTATCAAGACATTCATAGTAATCTACTTCATCATTTGTTTTACCAACTAAAGCTAAAATATAATGACCTACTCTTATTAAATCATCTATGTGATCTGCATTAGCTTCAATCATTAATTGTTTAGCATTAGGATAGTGTTCCTTAAATTTTTTTGTCCATAAACCTTTATGTGCACCAATATCTAATAGACTATCAATTTGTACTTTATGAATTTTAAAAAATTCAAAGGGTTCGAATCTATGAATCATTTATAAATAATAATTGTTAGAATTAACAGAAGCCAAGATATAATTATAACGAGCGCCCAAATATTAGGCTCGTGATTTTTTAGATCCATTCTTTCTCTCCCTTCCTAAAGCATCATATTTCTTTTTATATGCTTTCAATAACCTAGCTATTGCTTTTTTATATCCAGATATTGTCATTGTAATTGTCCTGCATCATCAAGATCCTTAATGACATCTTCTGTAATATCAACTTCACCTTGATTATTACAATAATCACAATCTATTGGTTGTTTCTTCCTATCATCATGGTTAAATGTATATACAAATCCATTACCATTACACTTTGGACATATTATTTTTCCACTCATGCTACTTTTACATCTGCAAATTTACGTTTACCATTTACCGTGTAATTCCAGATTATTCCTTTCTTTATTAAATCGTATCTTTTTAGTTTTTCAAAAGTTTTTTGTGGATCAAATCCGGCAAATTCACACAATTCAATAAAGTCTTGTGTATAAATTTTACCCCACCACTTAGACTCTCGCCACTCGTCCCTAGACATTGCAACTGTGCATATGCCAAAAGTGTCTTGAATCGCTTGCATAAACACTGCACGCCATAACTTTTGTTCCGGTGTTGCAGGTCTTTCGTCAGCTTCTAAACTACTTAAGTTTACCATTTAACGTTCTCGCTTTCTCGTTAACTAATGTTTTTATTACTTGGCTTCTACTTAACTTAATATCTTTTTTAAGTTTAGTTTGAAGTTTTGTTACAATCGCATAAGTGTCATTATCAACAGTTATGTTTTTGTATTTATTAAAGTCAGTCATTTTTACCTTTCTTGTTTGTTTCTTAATATATAGGATATTAATATAACTTTGTCAAGCTATTGTTTTCTACCTTGTCCTTTATATTCTTTTCTACTATTACGTTTATTAGGTCTTTTAGAATGACGTCCCGGACGTTTCTTATTGGTCTGTTCTATAAATTTACCGTTACCGACTGCTACTTTTCGTGCCATGTCTTTTTATAAAATCTTTATCTTCCTGATTAACTTTTAAATACTTTATATGTCCATTGATATATTGTCTAGTATCTTCACCACAATTTGTGCATCTATAATAATCTTGTACAATCGCTACTAGAAATGCTTCTTCCTTACATTCAGGACAAATTCCTAAAACATTGTCAATAAACATAGATTTATCAAATTTTAATCGTTGCATTATATTACTGTGTATACAACTCTACCATTTAATTTTTGTGCGCTCAAATAAGATTTTCTATTACCTGCGTCGTTATAACTGCAATGAACCCATCCAGAGTTAGGGTCGTTAGGAGTCCAAAATTCTAATATACATTGATCGTAGTCAAGATTTTTTACAATCCAATCACTTACTTCCTTATTATGTATGCCAAACAATTCAAAATCTGCTGCTTGTCCCTTCGTATGTTGACTCCCGCTGCTCGATCCTATGGCCTCGCATAGCGCTGCTGATCTGTAGCCGGAAGAAATAGATACTGGCATTTTAAAATGGTTTCTAATTGGTTGTAATATGTGTGTACACAACAACATTAAATTTGTTATGTGTTCATCTTGTGGCTCGTTTGGAATACCAAGTCTAATTGCTTCTTGCGACTTTGTTAATTCATCCAATGTAAAATTATCACTTAGTTTCATTTCTTAATTTATTTATTACTTCTATTACGTGTTTCTCATATTGTTTATTTGTAGAAAAGTTATCTAAAGTTTTAGCCATTGCAATAGGATTTCTATTCAATGTAATTTCTCTAACTCTTCTAAACTCTGCATACACTTTTTTTGTATTTAGAATTTCAATGTAATACTTAACAGATTCGCATTTGTTTTTAAAGACCCGTACCCTCCATTCTATTGATTCAGGTTGTAATAATGGTAACATTCCTTCTTTAGACCATATACGTATGCCAAATAAGTTATGTCCTTCACGTGCAAAACGTGATCTTCCATAGTCACTTTCTACAATAGCTTGAGCTACTATTAGTTCGGTGTTGATTCGTTGTCTTCTTGGGATGTTAAAATTTAGGTAGTCTATGCAGTTTTTAAGGGAGGATATGAATTCTTTGTCGTTTGAGTATTCAAACCTTGGAGGTCCAAATCCTATTTTCTTGGCCCAGGTAATTGCTTCACCCTGAGCCTTGTTCTTGGCGGCTGGGTTTGGAAAGAATGTACCTAATACAAATGCTGCTAGAGCTATCATCAAATATCTTATTATTGTAGTCTTGATTATCATAACATTTACAGTGATTTGAGAGGCAGCATCCAACTGCTAGGTTGTTAATACAATTAATCTTGCTTAACTTCTTTGATTCGTTTAACGCCATGTTTATCTACTTCTACTATGGCTTTTACTTCTTTACAACTCCAGTTTACATTAGTTCCTGGGTCTCTTTCAACTTTTCTTTTTTGTTCTAAACATTCTGCAAGACTAGCTTTAGGTGAATAACCTTCTAACTTATTATTCATATACATTAATAATGCAAACACAGCTTCGATCATTACTTACCTTTTGCAGCATCCAATTGTTTTTCTAATTTTTCTACTTTCTTTTCTAATTGAGCTATTAATACTTTTGTGTGAACATTTTCTTCTAATTGTTTAGAATGTTTTTCTAATGCTTTAGCTTGATACTCAATCAACATATACATTTCTTGATTCTTTGGAGTTTGTTCTGCCTTTTTTAAAAGGTCTTGTGCCATTAATTTTTCATTTGTTTCTAATCTATTAAGTCTTTCAACAATTCCAAAATAGGTCCATACCGCTACAACAATAGCAGATATAATAGCAACAATGTTTTTTATTGGTAATGCAACACTTGTTTGGTCGCTAACTTTAAATTCACTACTCATTTTTTTTCCTCCACTTGGTAAAACATATCATCAGTGTCTTCTAATTGCCAGCTTCTATTTTCTACATTCCATTCAGTAGTTTGTACTTTATAGTCCGGCCAATGTGTTGAAGTTGTAAAGCTAGGAATACTCCACAAAATACGATTATTAGGCTGAGCTGCAAAATTACCGTTATCAAGAGCCAAAACGTGAGCACACTTATGTTGATCGGGAATTTCAGAATGTTCAGTATCGATGATATTAGGTTCTGGATGAGCCCAATCAATTGTGAATAAATATTCGCCATGAATAAATTTTTTATCTTTACCTAAATATTTACAACGTTGTCCGATTAAAAAATCAAAACAAGTAACAGAAGGATAATAACTAAATGAATTCCATAACTCAAGATCGTCGAGAGTTTGATGTTCCATTTGTGGTTGATGCACAACACCGCTGTTTCTTCTTTGAATAAAAGCAGAGATAGGAAGCCTCCAGTATATTGCACCATTCGTAAGTAAAGCATGAAATAAGATTGCACGCCCTGGAATACTTGCAATAGCAAAGACCACACAATCTTCAGTTTCGCCATGATGTTCTCGTAAGTCATATAAATACTCTCTTCGTATTTTACAATAAATTGGTGGTATATTTGCATTTAAATATGCCATAATCAATCATAAATATCTCCCCATGTTTCACCGCTTTCGTAATCTACTTTGTTAGGGATTGCCAAAGTAACGGCGCTTTCCATTATTTCAACAATCTTTTTAGCTTGATTGTCGTCTTTAACAGAAATATCTAGTTCGTCATGAATTTGTATATGTGGAATAATTCCTTCATTATATAAATCCAACATTGCTTTTTTAGTCATATCAGCTGCTGATCCTTGAATCAATTTGTTTAAAGCTTTGTAAGTCATTGCTCTTCTAATTCTTCCACGTCCATAAGTTCTTTCAGCTTCTTCAAATGACATTGCAGTGTGCATACCAAATGTTGATGGTTCCCATTTATTAAATCTACAACGACGACCAAGTAAAGTTCCAATTGATCCCGATGTCTGTGCAAATTGAGATGTCTTATTCATTAATTCTTTTACGAATGGAACGTTATCATGATATTGATTAAATAATACTTCTGCTTCTTCTTTTGTACTTAGTCCAAGTTCAGCTTGTAATTTTGCTTTTCCCATTCCATAAAATAATCCAAGATTAATTGTTTTAGCTTGATCTCTTGATATACCTGCCATGTCAGCAACTGTTTTATGAAAGTCTACAGAATTATTTTTAAATTCATTTACTATTTTTGTAACTGATTCATCAAAACAAATTGGTTCTGTAGTTGCTGCGTAGTGTACAACAAGTCTTGGTTCTTGTTGAGAATAGTCAAAACAACCCCATTTATGGCCAATTTCTGGTAAAAATAATGATCTAATCATAGGTCCTAGCTCCTTGTTCCTCGCTGGGATTTGCTGAAGATTAGGATTAGCATAACTAAATCTACCGGTAACAGTTCCACCTTGATCAGATCTTATTGGATTGATGTCAGCATGTATTCTTCCTTTGTGTGAAAATTTTAAAATTGTATCTATAAAAGTTGTATGTGCTTTATTTATTTCTCTTGCTTTTGCAATCATTTGTACTATTGGATGTTTATGTTCTTGTAAAAAATTTTTTGTAAAGGATGGTGCTAATGATTTCTCAGTTCTTTCGTAATGTAGGCCAAGCTTATCAAAAACTGTTGCAATGCTTCTTGCTGCCCAAATCTGTGGCTCTATCCCTGTTTCTTGTTTTACTTTTAATAACAATTCATGCTCTTGTGCTGTTAACTGTTGTTTCAGTTTGTGTGCTTTTTCTATATCAACTCTTACTCCTTTAAATTTCATATCAATTAAACATGGAAACAATTGTGTTTCTAAATCAAATACATTTTGTAAATTTTGTTTTTGTGTTTCCCTTGATAAAACTTTAAATAATTCTGATGTTAATTGTGCATCTTTTTCTGCATAATTACCTACATACATTGCAGGAAGTTTATACATTTCAGATTTAGGATCTATTCCCCAAGACTGTGCTGCTTCATTCAAAGCTTTTTCATCTTTAACTTCACCTAAAAATTCATATGAAATACTATTTAATGTGTAAGATAATCTATTTTCATCAATTAATGATGCCATCACCATGGTATCTACAATGTGTCCATTGATTTGGATCCCCGCCGCTCGAAGCCAGCACACGTCATACATTGCATTGTGAAATATTTTTACATTATCATTTGCACAAATTTGTTTAACCCAACTTAAAACTTTATCTTTATCTAAATTACCACCACCTTCATGAGCAATTGGATAATAACCGGACCATCCATCAACAGCTACTGCAATACCAACAATATTACCATTACCAATGATTGCACCAGAACCTCTTGATTTAAGATCTGGATCTTTAGTTTCTAAATCTATTGCAATATATTTATATCCTTTTAGATCAGGATAATTTTCAGGACAAATCCATTCTTTCTGAGCTTCAAACATCATTTATAATATCATAATTAAATAACAAAGTACACACATGCAGGTTAATAACCCCATGTGAAATACCATTTTTTTTCTTCCTCTAAACATCGTTGTAGTCTCTATCTATTATCATTTCTAAATAATGTATTGCTTTTAAGACATCTTCTTTTTTACCTTTTAATTTGTGTCTGCATATATATTTAATTGCATTACCTTCCGCAAAAAGTAATTTATTTTTATTTATAAACTCAGAAGGTTGTATAGCCATCTTCTTGTAATGCTTACCTCCTACTTGTTTAAAAAAAACATTGTTGCTCATAGTATTGGATCTCCTGGTATGTAGTTATAATAATCATCTATATCGGGTTGCATAATATAAAGATTTTCTTTTGCACGTGTTACACCCACAAAAAACAACCTGTGTTCAGGATCAGGATTTCTTAATGCTGCGTCATGTATAATCTTTTCTATCCCTGTATATAAGACTACATTTTCGCATTCTTCACCTTTGACACCATGTATTGTGGATACTTTAATTCTTGCAGGTTTAAATAAATCATCACCATTTGTTAATAATGATTTAATGTATAATTTTGTATCTTCTTTAAAATTTAATTGTTCCCAGCTCCCCGTCACTAGTAGCCCGTGATTAAGCATAAGATCATCAATATCTACATAATCTACAGCATCTAATGACTTGCCACTAGAAAATCCATATTCAACATGTTTCATATTACAATTTAAAACTTTATAAACTGACTTTGCTTCTTCGGCCCCAACAGTTGCACCTTGATTTAATCTATTCCATACTTGATAAGCTTCTAATAATTCCTTAGATAAAACCGTATTTGTTTTACTATCAAATCTTAAGTTTAATGAAGTCAAATGAGCTTTGATCGGATTTAACATTTGATTTGTTCTAGCTATGATCATCCATTCGCCTTTACTAAAATCTAAATCATCTAATCTTTGATCTTCAAAAATTTTTCCTTCAGCATCTCGAGGAAGCCAACTTTTAATCATTCTATTTTCTACATGTTGTAATATATCCAATGCTTTTCTATGAATAACTCTTGGGCATCTTCTTGATTCAATTCTTGGATCCACTTCACCTTTTAAATTTATAAATATATTTGGATCAGCGCCTTGAAACGTATAGATAGTTTGATCGTCGTCCCCTGCAATGTATGATCGCTCACATCGAGATTCAATGTAATTGAACATGTCCCATTGCAGAGGATTCAGATCCTGCGCTTCATCCAAAAAGACAACGCTGAGTGGAGGGCATTTGTCTTTCTCAATGAACTGTTTAATCATATCGGAATACTCAATCATCCCTGTTTGTTTCTTATATGATTTTAAATCGGCATCAATTTGTTCTGTTAACCAAATATCTATGGTTTGATGTTTATCTAATTCTATTGCAGCATCCATGATAGATATTTTTTTACATCTTGAATATTCAATAATTTTCATATGATCATTTTTATATGTGACTGCTTCAGTGTAAGGATCAAAATAAGAATCAAAAGATAAGTCTTTGCATATCTGTGAAAAGTTTTTAAAAGCATTCCATTTTTCATCTTTAAGTAATTGTGTATTTGTATCTATATTTAATTGTCTTGTTCCTAAGGAATGCATGGTGCATATGTATGGAAAGTCTTTTATCAATGGAAACGTAGGTAATATTCTTTTCCTTGCTTCATTTGTTGCTGCATTACTAAATGTTAAGTAAGCAATTCTATCTGCAGAAATTTTATTTATTTCAATTTCTTTTTTTAAATAATTATTTATCAAGTGATATGTTTTACCGGTTCCTGGAGGTCCTGGTATAATTGTTCTTTTCATTTGAATGCAGGTTCTTTCATTGTAGTTTCTGTGATAGTTGGTTTATCAACATTTATTGTTTCAACTTTCCATATTCTCATAGATTTTTTATCTAATTTTAAAACTTCTTCTTTCGCCTTAAAAATATCTTCTAACATTTTTTGTGTCTTTGCTTTTGGTAAATCCCAAGACTTACTTCTTTTTAAGAAACTATTAAAACTTTGATATTTAAAATAACTGTAACCATTTTCTGTATATGGAATACCTCTCTTAACATCATCCATAACTTTGCCTGTTGCTCTATTTAAAAAATCTCCAAGTAATTCTTTCAATTGATAATCAAGTCTTGCTGCTTGAGGAACATCTAATATTTTAAATGTATCTTTGTTAGACATAATCTTATGTAATAATTTTTTCCAAACAACCGTACCTATTGGCATTAATACTTGATTTAATTGATCCATTACCTCTACAGAAAATTTATTAAATTCATGAAGAGTATACCCATCTACTTCAACTGGTTTACCATCAAGATACACAATATAAATTGTTGGATGTGAGGGATATTTTTCTATTCTTTCTATTTCTGGCGCAGGTATATTTTCACCAACACCAAATTTTCTTTTTACACAAATCTTTGATTCACAAAAACTTCTGATAGGTTCTTGCTTACATTTATAACGATAATCTTTATTTAATAACGATTTGATAACACCTTCTATTTCAGAATCTGTTAATGGTTCAGTCATGTACTTACCATTATAAGTGCTTAATTTTGTTTTCCATGAATCTGGAAATCTTTTTCTTAAATAAACACCAACATTAAACATGGTATCATTTCTTTTACCTTTAGGAACTTTGTCAGATAATAATGTAACCAAACATGGAGGAGCTTCTAATAAATCTTCATCTTCTGTTGTTATAGGTTCTTTCCACTGTATTAAATCTTTTTCAGATAAAACTTTTTTATCATACAATTTAAAAAATTCTTCTAAAGTTAATAACTCTGCATTATCTCCTAAAGCACGTCTTACAGATTCGTCACCACCATGATATGGAACATTTAACCAACTACCCACTTGGTTTTTATCTGCAAGAATGTAATCTTGTTTTGGAAATAATTCTTTACCAGCATGACCTAACATTGCAGCCATTGTTTTTAATTTTTCCCTAACTAAAGATGCTGGAACAAATTCTTTTACAAATAAAAATATATGTGCACCACCTGATTTTGATTTAAAAACTATTAAAGGTAAATTTTTATTTTTTATTTTTGTAATTAATTCTTTGTGATCTAAATCATAAACATCAACATCTAAACATCCCCATTTACATCTACTATCTTGTCTAATAGGAACAATTCCTAATGCTGGAAATTCACCCTTTAAATGTTTTTGCCATAACGCATCTGTTATAGGTTTATGTACCGTTATTGACTCTGCTTCATTTTTTCCGTCATCTCTGATCTCTCCAGTCATTTTTGTTTGACCGTAAGAAGTTTCAAGACCAGCAAATATCTGTTTGAATCTTTCTAACATATCCACTCTCAATGTATTGGGGTGATATTTCTATCACCCCATTTAGTATTTACTTATTATTTGCTAAACTTTGATAGAACTGTTTTGCTCTTTCATAGATAGCTGCATCACTTACAGGACCAACTTTTACAATGTTGTATCCATACCATTGATTTCCTTTACCGGAATTTAAAACGGTATTTAATTTGTATACGTGACTAAATGATGGCGGTGTATATGGACCATTTTTTCCGTCCATAGTTATTGACATCATCATTGCATTCCACTTTCTGCTAATTTTACCTTGAGATGAACTCATAGATATAAGTGCAGTTTCAGTAGAACCATTATCTACTATTAAAACAAAATGTTGACCAACCGTAAGAATGTAATTTCCATTTGGAAGTCTATCCTTACCCATTTGATCTTTCGTAGTTTTAGATAGTATATCAGAACTATCTGGATATATTTGTTCAGGTCTACCTGATCCTGTACCAAAATCCGACCATTCTTGATATTCAAGTTTATAATGACATGGAATAACATTTATTCCTTTTGCACCATCATAAACTTTCTTTGTTACTGTATTTAGTAACATTCCTGGTTCAGCTCCTTCTACATAAGCTTGATTTCGCTTCTGTGCTTCTGCTGATCCATTTTGTAATAGTTTTAAGATAGGTAAAGCAACACTAGTGTTCTTTACATTCTCAAAACCTGCATGCGCATCGCTCTCAAACAATATTGATGATGGCAACGGCGCAGCTTTTTTTATTGCTACTTGTTTCTCGTTTCTCGCTTCTTGCATCGATTATCTCCTTGTTATTTTTGTCTGGTTACCTGCAAACGTTTTAAATAGATCAGAGGGCATATCCTGTCCAGATTCGATACGCTCTCTGACCACAGCCTTGAGTGTCTGGGCATGAACACCTACCTTCTGGACTGGTTCAAAACCCTGACCTCGCGCAAGGACAGCATATTGTGCCGCCTTGTTATCTTCGCCACGACCAAAGGTAACAGTGATATCGTTTTTAATGATATCACCTAAGCCGTTATTACGAAGCCATGTAAAAGCTTGTTCCTGAACTTCAGGAATAATGGATGCACTGTAAAAAGGTTTAACCTCTACAGATTCACCATCTTTAAGCTTTAATTTTGTAATGTGCATTTCCTGCATCATGGCAGGAATTTCTATTTGAGAAAGTATTCTTGCTTGTTCTTTTAATTTATTTAAACTTTCTTCAGCATTTAAAATTTCGTCCTCTAAATCTTTTAACTTTAAAACTTTATCAGATAAAGTTTTTGCCGCATCAATTTGCGTTACTGATTCTACTCGGTCTTGTTCAAAATTTATTGTCATATTTTTATCTTTCTGTTCTGTATATTATAATCCTTTAAATTACGTTTGTCAAGTGCTCGTCTCAGATTTTTGATACAAGTCAATTTCAATTGGATAATATCTCCTTTCTTGTTTATCCCATTTTAATAATTTATACTTGCCATTTGTTATATCAGAAACTATTGAACACGCAACACCTATTATTGCAGGATCACCTGTAAGTAGTAAATAATCTTCTGAGGTGTAATCTTTTAGCAACTGTCGTAACTTAAATACAACAGGTCCTGCACTTAATATAATTTGTGCATTTTCTGGAAGCAGAACTTTTAGTGAACCAAACTGTGAAGCCCCAATAATATTTATTTTTGGTCTTCCTTCTCTTGTGCCTGGCACATCTTGAATAACGTAAACTTTATTTTTTTCCATTCTTGACTTCTTTTATATTAATGTGTTATACTAATCAATAGAAAGAACTAACTATTATATATGCATTATAAGTTTAAGACAAAGCCATTTGCACATCAATTAAAGGCATTAGAAATGTCTTGGGATAAGAAAGTATTTGCTTATTTTATGGAAATGGG
>Ga0315909_10001049_pt1 | contig 37332 bp, 58 predicted proteins | sample LakEriMetagenome_11_FD_203527 | JGI IMG/M metagenome (GOLD analysis project Ga0315909, IMG submission 203527) | Freshwater fungal communities from buoy surface, Lake Erie, Ohio, United States - Buoy 2 MA125 | ecosystem: Environmental > Aquatic > Freshwater > Lake | place: USA: Lake Erie, Ohio... | reverse complement strand
CATTGCGGGAGTTGTATTCATCTGACCAACATCAAACCACAGTGCTGTTTCTGGCTCTGGCGCGAACTTAACGGCTTTACAAACTAATGGAGTCATTGTGGTTTCTCCTCGTCTGCAAAATCCATTTTTTGCGGATGCAATATATCGTCATGCACAATGACCCCGTGTTCGTTTGCCAACAAAAACCTGCCGCACACTACGCAGTAATAGCCATCACTCATGTGTTCTTCTCCTTGAGTTTGGCTTCAATGGCTCTGGCAAAGTGAATGTCCGTGTGCTGATGAGAAGCCGCACACTCAGCCACAATCAAAACAATCTCCTCATCCGTCAGCCCTACCCATGTGCGCTGTGGTGGGGTGGCGACAAGTTCCCAGTCACGATTTCGCCATTCCCATTCGGCCCCGCAGATGCAGTGAAGTTCTGAAAAGATTGGCGAACCAGAAGTATTTTGTTGGTTCGCCAATTGCTCCCTTTTAAGTTCGCCATAGTTCCATACCGCTTCCCCAAGTTGCGCCTCGGTTTTGGTCAGCCATTGCTCCAATTCGTCACGCTGTTTTTTCAACTCATAAAGTCCGTACAAACTGGCTTTCATGGATTCGATTTCAGCGGCACGGATACGGGCCAGTGCATTGGCTTTGCCGAGTAGGTCATGCAGTCTGCGCAATTCATCATTGACAGGCTCATCCTTCGCTTCTAGTGCGGCTTTAATGGCGGTGATGGCTTTGTCAACCATTTTTTCGTCAAAGTATTGAGTTAATCCGTGGTATCCATCGTTTTCACCAGTTGATTCCAACGCCTCCAATGCAAGGCGTAATGCTTCGTCTTTAGTCATAGTGGTGCGTCCTCGTAGTTGTCAGGGTTGAACTTGGGAACCTTTGTACCGCGATCCAGTGGGTTTGGGAATGGGGGAAACGGCCATGTCATTGTGGGTGCCTCCAGACTGTGCAGGGTTTGTTGGTTTGTTGGGTTTGGATCAGGTAAAAGTGGCACAGGTGGGCCACGGTTTGGTTGTAGGTCATGTTACTGCCCGAGTTTTTGGTCAGCAAGTCACGCACAGTTTGGAAGTCCTCGGTGACTTTGAGCGTGATGCTACGGATCGGCTGGTTGGGAGCCTTAGAACTTTGTTTCATGGTTGGATTCCTTAGTCAGTAGTTCGATGCCTTAACCGGTTATCGGCTGGTTGGGAGCCTTAAGGCTTTGTTTCTTAGGCCGTCCGGCGCTCCTTGTAGGGGCGGCGGCGTCCGGCGGCGTGAGTGCGGCCAGCACATCGGGGGCCAGCGCTTCGAGCGTGCCCAGCACGGACAGCAGGCGCACGGCGGCGGCGCTGGGGGCACGTTGGCCAGCTGTCCACTTGCGCAGGGTGAACACTGGGACACCCAGCAGGCCGGCGGCCCTGGTGTCGCTCAGTGCCTGGCGCTCGATCATGGCCAGCAGGTCGGCGGTAAATTGTGGCGGGTTAGTTGGTGTCATAAGATCCTCAGAATTAGGGTTAAAAAAGCCCCCAGCGGGTGAGCTGGGGGTAGCTTAGGGGTTAGCCTGGCCAGCGGGTTACAGATCCCAGGCGGCGGCCAGTAATGCGACGATAGCGGCGGCGATTAAAGCGCTCATGCCTGGGCCGCCGACAGCCTGGCCTCAGCTCGGCCCTGCTCGATCAGGCGGCGAGCTTCGGCGCGAAAATCAAGGCTTTCCGATTCCAGCATCATGCGCAGCGACTGGGCGGGGATCTTGTCGCGCTCAAATTGAAAACCGGCGTTTATGTAATCGGCTTCGGTGTATTTCATTTCGGTAGATCCTTCGGGTTTACTATGTCTTCAATAATGGCCAGGGTTTCACGTGCGGCCCCTGGCCGGTGTTTTTCGGGCATATGGTAGGCGATCTCTTCAAGGGCGGCCACGGCCTGCCCTAGTGCCCGCTGCAGGTCGGCGATCCTGGCAAATTGCCTAGCCGTGCCTGGGAACCCCTCAGAATAGGCCAGGGCTTCGGCTTCGGTGGCCGTTAGATTTTCAAGGTTTATCATAGGTTCATGCTTTCATAATTGGAATAACGCGCCTGGCCAGCGCATCAGTTACCCGGGCACGCGATCCATGGGCGCGAAAACCGATAATTACCCGGCGATCAGCACGGGCACAAAGCCCGCAGGTGGCGCACGTTATATCGTCGCGGGTTTGAGCTGGGCAGACAATGATTGTCCGGCCTTCTGGCGTTTCGGTTTTCTCTGGTGTGTCCATGGGCACGATGCACGTTAAGGGCGCACGCGATACGGCGGCCAGCGCGTCGGCCTCGCCTGCATCATCAGCGCTTAGGTTAACCGTGAACCCCCAGTCGGTGGCGCATTGTGCCCAGTAGAGCGCTTCGGGGGTTTTCTTGTGCGTGTACGTGAACCCGCGGCGGCCAGTGTTGGCCCGTACGATCTCACCCAGGGCGGCGGCGTCAACGTGCTCGCCTGCGCCGGGTAGATCCCCGGCGACGTTGAACCGCCATAACTGGCCAGCAGGCAGGGCGGCCACTGATTCGCAGAGCTGGGCGAGCGTGCCCCCTCGCTGCGCTACGCGATCCCAGCTCATGCGGGTGTAGTAGTCTTCGGCGTAGCAGTCGGCCCGATAGTGTGGGCAGCTCTCGGGGCAGGTTTCCCGCTGGGAATAGGTCACGGGCAGGGGGCCGGTTTTGCTGTTCGCAGATTTCAAAACAAAATGGTATTTCATGCCTGGCCCCCTTCGAGCTGTTCGCGCAGCTGTTGCAGCTGGGCACGCCTGGCCGCGGTGCGGATCTCGCGCTCCATGTCGGCGAGCGCTCTCTTATCGTCGGCGGTGAATTCAGCATAATTTAGGTCGGTGTTTTCGTATTGCATGGTTTACCTCACGTTGATAATTTGAAAATGGTTGCGCAGGAACCGGGCGGGATCCGTGGCGTTGAGCTCGGCGGCGATACTATCGGCGGCGATATCCTTGATCCAGCCGTGGCCGTACCAGTTGCCGGCGTTGCCCTGCTTGTCCAGGGTAAACCAGTTTTCACCCCATTGCACTTCAATAAAAGTGTGGCCAGCATCGGCCAGGTCGGCGCAGCGCTTAAAAATCTGGGCTTTGCTGGGCTTACGGCCCTTGAATTCGATTAACTTAGGTAAGTGATCCATGGCCTGCCCCTTATGCTTTGCGAGCGCTTACGCGCACAGTGTAGAACGCGGCCCCGGTGGCCGTGTGCGCCGTGATCAACTGGCGGGACGGTGCAAAGTGCTCAGCGATGGATCTCCAGTCTGTTACATCGCGGCCAGGGCAGAAACTCACCGCGGCCCGGTGCAATTGGCCTTCAATGGCCGCCTGGCCAGCTTCGATTAGAACGGCCTTGATTTGATCCTCTTCGGCCTTCAGGTTTGCGATCTGGGCCTTGATTAGTGCCAGGCGATCAACGGCGGCGGCCAGCAGAACGGGGTTTTCGTTTTTCATTATGCGGCCCTCTCGATAGCAGCACGGGCGAGCTTCACGGCGTCAACGATCTCGCCGGTTTTCTCAAGATCTGGGCAGTGCTCGAGCATGGCCAGCAAAGCGGCGAGTAGGTCAGGGGCGGCGGCCATCAGGCGGGCATTGTGCAGGGCGTCGGCACTTGTGCTGCGCTTGTCTCCCTTGACTTTGGCCAGGGGCGCGAAACCCCCAGATTGTGCAGTGACGTTGAATTCTCCGCTTCGGATAGCAGGCCGAGCGAACCAGGGGCCGGGGGTGTGTTTCAGTTTCATGATTAGATTCTCCAGGGTTACGGTTACGGGTTACAGTGAAAACAAAACGATAAGGACAAAACCCAGGCCGGCCAGCAGGGCAGCAGCTCCGGCCACAATGGCCAGGTCTGAGGGTTCGTCAACGGGTACGCGCTCGGGGTTTAATTCGATGTAGTGTTGTGCGTGTTTCATGATGTGCTCTTTAAATTGATTCATACTGGGTTGCATCGTAGGCGGCCATTAGTTCGCGCTGCAGCTGCTGGGGCGTGAATTTCTCAGGCATAACGGGCAGGAACACCCGGCCCATGATGTGGCGCGAATGATCTTTGAATGTGGCCGTTACATCAGCAAACCCGGGAAAGTCAACGTCAAAAACGATTCTTTCCACTTTCACGGTGATTCGCTGGGGGCCGTCATATGTGCGGTCTGTTGTGAATTCGATTAGCATGATCTTTCCAGGTTACGGGTTACGGTGGCCAGGCTTCGCGCCTGGCCGATTACATTAGGCGATGAATTCAGGGTGACCAACTACACCCAGGCGGGTAGCAGCTTCACGCAGTGCTGCGGCGCTCTTATTTGTGCGAGCTGAGCGAATCAGCGCAGACAATGCACGGGCCACAAAATCAAGGCCCAGGCCTGCAGCGTGATATTGCTCGATCTTGTTCAATTCGCGAATTTCAGATTTGTTCATGATGTGATCTCCAATTACTGTTACGGTTTACTGTGTTCACCCTCGCGGGCTAGCCGCTAGGTTATCACAGAATTATCGATTGTCAACCCACTGGGTGAAAATATTTATCTAGGTGCTTTCCCTACCCTCTGGGTTTCCGTGCTTCCCTGGTGCGTCAGTTGTGACTTACAGAGGGATATGGATTTTAGGATTTCCGGATTTCTTGTGCTGTTTCAAAAAGTATGAATCAGCCCCCTCGCCTGCGCGATGTCACAATTGACGCACTGGCCAGCTTTCCGCGATCCCGTGCACCCGCTGGGTGATTCCCTCACCCGCTGGGTTCCCGTGCCCATGGCCAGCGAATCAGCGAACCCGCTGGGTTTTGTGGCCACTGATTCACCCAGCGGGTAACATGGCCGCATCGATTCACCGGCGGCGGCCTGCGCCTGGGATCCACGGCGGCCAGCGATTCACGGCGGCGCGATGGCCAGCGGCCCGCGATGGCCGGCTGCGCGAAGCAGGATCCGTGCCAGTTGCGCGATGGGGCCGGGTAGGGCCGGCGACCGATGTGGCCCAGACGGGGAGGTATCACGAACAATTTTTTATTTTTTCAAATTAACCCGTTACCCAATGGGTTCTGTTATCCCACAGTTGCACATTTCCCAATCCCGTGATAGCATCACAGCACTATGGAATCATTAACACCCGATCCTGTAGGCGCAGATGTCACACTGACCAGCGATAACAAAATCGAAATACCAGACTGGCTAGACCCTGCCCCTCGCACGCTTGCCAAATCACCCCCTGAGGTGAAAGCTCTCGCATTGGCTCAGTACGAGCACATTTTTATGCGAGTCATCGACTCAATTGCCCACGGCCAGTCACTGTCCCAGATCCTTCGGGATGATCAGCGGGACATCGACTACAACGACTTTTATCGGTGGATCAAAAAAGATCCGCAGAGGAACCAGTTGTTCACTGAGGCGCAGGAGATGCGCACCGAGTTCATGGCCGGCGAGATCATTGAGATTGCCGATGCGGATGACACACTTGAAGATGTGAACAGAAGCAGGCTCAAGATTGACACTCGGAAGTGGCTCATGGGTGCGCACAATCGCAAAAAATACGGTGAGACTAAAACAGTCGAGCTGGGTGGATCGATCTCGATTACCGATGCGCTGGCGCAGGCTCGTGCCAGGGTGATCGAGGCTGAGGTAATTGATGTAGACGTGAAGGGCGACTGATGCAAAAACCCATTTACTCACCCCAAGACGAGCAGGTCTTGATGACCCAGCTCTGGAGTTCCCAGATTGCAGACAACCCAGAGACGTTTGTACTTTTTGCGTTTCCATGGGGGCAGAAGAACACCCCACTCGAACACTTCAAAGGCCCACGAGCATGGCAGCGTAGGACACTTAGAAAAATTGCCGATCACATCAAGGCTAACCGTGGACAGATGGACATGGATGCACTTAGACGTGCTGTGTCGTCTGGGCGGGGAATTGGGAAATCAGCACTGGTGAGCTGGCTGATCTTGTGGATGCTAACCACTCGGATAGGTAGTTCTGTCATTGTGTCGGCTAACAGTGAGAACCAGCTGCGCACGGTGACCTGGGGTGAGCTGACCAAGTGGGCGACCATGGCGATCAACTCGCACTGGTGGGAGCCGAGTGCCACCAAGCTGGTTCCTGCGCAGTGGTTGACCGAGCTGGTCGAGCGTGATCTTAAAAAGGGTACTCGTTACTGGGCTGCTGAGGGCAAGCTGTGGTCTGAAGAAAACCCAGACTCGTATGCCGGTGTCCACAACCACGATGGGATGATGGTGATTTTTGACGAAGCATCGGGTATTCCAGACACGATCTGGTCAGTTGCTTCTGGCTTCTTTACCGAAAAGATCTTGGACAGGTACTGGTTCGCGTTCAGTAACCCACGGCGTAACACCGGGTACTTCTTCGAGTGTTTCAACGCCAAACGGGACTTCTGGGACACCGAGATCATCGATGCCAGGACAGTCGAGGGTACAGACAAAGCCGTCTATGACCAGATCATCGCCGAGTACGGCGAAGACTCCATACAAGCTCGCATCGAGGTCTACGGCGAGTTCCCCGCCGCCGGCGAAGACCAGTTCATCTCGCCCGTTGTGGTCGAGGATGCGTTCAAACGGCCTAAGTACAAAGACCTGACAGCCCCGATCGTCATCGGTGTTGACCCAGCTCGTGGAGGCATGGACAGCACGGTCATCGTGGTGCGCCAAGGGCGTGACTTGGTGGCCATCAAACGCTACAAAGGTGAGGACACCATGAGCGTTGTCGGCCACGTCATCGAGGCGATCGAGGAGTACAAGCCTGTTTTGACCGTGATTGACGAGGGTGGCCTTGGCTACGGGATACTTGACAGATTAACCGAGCAGCGGTACAAAGTGCGCGGGGTTAACTTTGGCTGGAAGGCGAAAAACCCCATAATGTGGGGTAACAAGCGGGCTGAGATGTGGGGTATGATGCGCGAATGGCTCAGGTCAGCCGCGATTCCTACCGACAGACAGCTCAAAGCTGACCTCATCGGGCCGACTAAAAAGCCCAATTCCGCAGGTACTATCTTTTTGGAAGGTAAAAAGGAAATGAAAGCACGAGGTCTTGCTTCACCCGATGCAGCTGACGCTCTTGCCGTGACTTTTGCCTTTCCAGTAGCACATCGTGAGTCGCGTGACACTGCACCACGCCGCACATATTCAGATCGTAGTGTAGTTGCAACATCATGGATGGGATCATAATGGCTACCAAACCTGGGCTTTACGCCAACATTCACGCAAAACAGGCACGCATCGCCGCTGGCAGCAAAGAGAAAATGCGCCAGCCAGGCGACAAAGGCGCACCAACGGCCAAAGCGTTCAAAGAATCTGCCAAAACTGCAAAGAAGAAATAATGCCACTTGTCAAATCAAAATCACCCGAAGCCTTCCGCAAGAACGTCAAAGCTGAAGTGCAAGCTGGCAAACCAGTCAAGCAAGCCGTGGCAATTGCGTATTCTGTTAAACGTGCGGCAGAAAAGAAAAAGAAATGAAAGCACTGCAAGACTGCATCATCATTGAGCGCGATGTTGAGAAGCACCCCTTGTTCGTATTGCCTCAGACTGAGAAGCTAGGTACTGGCATTGCTGTTGCAATTGGGCCAAAATGCCTAGACATCAAAGTTGGTGACCATGTATACTTCGATGTAGGGCAAGAATTTAAGCAAGATGGCAAAGAGTATGTCGTCATGCGTGAGCCTCATATTTTAGGGGTTTTGGAATGAATGATCCAACCGGAATAGTCGCAGCGGCTAACGTAGCTGCTGGCGGCAAACCACCAAAGTCTGATTCAGACATTCTGACAACCGCCCGCGCTCGGTTGGACATGGCCGTCTCCGCACTGGCCGAAAGCCGTGAAGACGAAATTGACGATCTGCGCTTTTATGCCGGATCACCTGACAACCACTGGCAGTGGCCTGCTGACGTTTTGGCCACTCGCGGTGCGGTGCAGGGTCAGACGATCAACGCACGCCCGACACTGACAATCAACAAACTGCCGCAACACGTTCGTCAAGTAACGAATGACATGCGTCAGAACCGCCCAGGCGCTAAGGTCATCCCAGTTGATGACAACGCTGACGTGGAAGTGGCTGAGATTTTCAACGGCATGATTCGCCACATTGAGTACATCTCTGACGCTGACGTGGCATACGACACGGCCTGCGAGAATCAGGTGTCCTACGGCGAAGGTTACATCACCCTGATGACCGAGTACTGTGACGAGAACACATTCGATCAGGACATCAAGATTGGCCGCATCCGCAATTCCTTCTCGGTCTACATGGATCCCTTGATCCAAGACCCAACAGGCGCGGATGCCAAGTATTGCTTTATTACCGAAGACCTCACAAAAGCAGAATATGAGCGCCAGTACCCAGATGCTGCGCCTATCTCTACGCTCCAATCCCTTGGCGTAGGTGATCAGTCGATCAGCAACTGGCTCAATGAAGACACTGTGCGTATTGCTAGTTATTACTACATTGACTACGACAAGACTAAGCTGAATTTGTACCCCGGCAACCAGTCGGCCTTTGAAGGCACGCCAGAGGACAAGATGCTCAAGGACATGTTTGGCAAGCCTGTCAAATCACGCATGTCTGAGCGCCCACGGGTGATGTACTGCAAGATCAACGGCTACGAAATCCTTGAACAAAAAGAATGGGCTGGCAAATGGATTCCTGTGATCCGTGTTGTTGGTAACGAGTTCGAGGTTGATGGCCGTATTTACATCTCTGGCCTTGTTAGAAACGCCAAAGATGCCCAGCGCATGTACAACTACTGGGTCAGCCAAGAAGCTGAGATGCTGGCGCTGGCCCCCAAAGCTCCGTTCATTGGCTACGGTGGCCAGTTCGAGGGCTACGAGGACAAGTGGAAGACAGCCAACACAAACAACTGGCCATACCTTGAAGTAAATCCTGACGTTACAGACGGCCAAGGCGCAGTTCTGCCACTACCCCAGCGGGCACAGCCGCCAATGGCCTCTAGCGGCCTATTGCAGGCCAAGGCAGGCGCATCTGAGGACATTAAGTCCACAACTGGTCAATATAACGCTTCTCTTGGCATGGGAAGCAACGAGCGCTCTGGTAAAGCCATTCTGGCTCGCCAGCGTGAGGGTGATGTAGGTACTTTCCATTATGGCGACAACCTAACCCGTGCCGTGCGCCATGTGGCTCGTCAGTTGGTGGACTTGATCCCCAAGATTTACGACACCCAGCGCATTGCTCGCATCATTGGTGAAGACGGCGAGACTAAGATGGTCAAGATCAATCCTGACCAGCCGCAACCCGTCAACAAGATTGTCAATGAGCAGGGTATTGTGATCGAAAAGATCTACAACCCCGGTGTTGGTAAGTACGATGTGGTGGCTACAACTGGCCCAGGCTACGCAACCAAGCGCCAAGAGGCGTTAGAAGCCATGGCTCAACTGTTACAGGGTAATCCCCAGCTTTGGACTGTTGCTGGTGACTTGTTTGTGAAGAACATGGACTGGCCTGGCGCACAGGAAATGTCCAAGCGCTTTGCCAAGACCATTGATCCTAAGTTCTTGTCAGACGGTGACGAAGATCCAGCATTGCAGGCGGCGCAGCAACAGATTCAGGCCATGGGCGCTGAAATGGAGCAAATGCACCAAATGATCCAGAATGTCGGCAAATCAATTGAGATGCAAGACTTGGAGCGCAAGGATTTTGAGGCTCAGATCAAACTGTATGATGCCGAAACCAAGCGGATTGCTGCGGTGCAAGCCGGTATGACTGAAGAACAAATCCAAGACATCGCCATGGGTGTTGTTGCTGCGGCTATGGAGTCGCAGAGCATGATCAACCAAATGCCTGAGATGCGTGAGGAACCCATGCCCATGGAACAAGAAATGATGCCTCCCGAACAAATGATGCCTCCACAAGGAATGCCACAATGAAAGCCGCAGACTTTATCGGAATCTTATTCCTAGCCCGTGATGTCACGCACAGTGTTCATTTGAACACCCGCAGTTACAGCAAGCATGTGGCGCTCAACATCTTTTATGACCGCATCATCGGCGCGGCTGACGATTTTGCCGAAGCCTACCAAGGCCGGTACGGTTTAATTGGCCCCATTACTCTACATTCGGCCAAAAAGACGGCCAATGTAATTGAATTTTTGCAAGATTCGCTTGCCGAAATCGAAGCTGCTCGTTACGATGTGTGTGATAAATCTGACTCATCGCTCCAGCAATTGATAGATAATATCGTTGAGATCTATCTTCGCACGCTCTACAAGCTCAAATTCTTGGCATAAGGAAGCATCATGGCTAATTACACCCAAACCGCAGCAACCACACAAATTAAAGTTGGTGCTGGCAAGTTGTTCGGCATTTTTGTGACAGCATCTTCAAGCGGTACTTTGACAATTTATGACTCAGGTGCTAACAGCACTAGCGATCCTAAAATTGCAGATACATTTTCCGTGACCGCAGGCACGACTTATGTGAACATCCCCGCCGGTTTGTACTTCAATAAAGGTTTGTACATCGTTTTGGCGGGTTCTTCTGCATCGTTCACAGTTGCATACGAATAAAGGTTAACTATGGCCGTCTTTCTCTCCCCTGTGGGCGGCGCTGCGGCCCAGTTCTTTACCAACACCGGCTCAGTTCTGACTGGCGGCAAGTTGTACACCTATGCGGCTGGCACAACAACCCCCCAAACTACTTACACCACATACAGAGGAAATGTTGCACGCACTAATCCAATTATTTTGGATGCGGCAGGCCGTGTATCAGAAGGCGGTGAAATTTGGATTACCGCAAACGCCTATAAGTTTGTATTAAAAGACTCAAATGATGTTTTGATCGCCACATGGGACAACATCAACAATTCTGGGCCGTTGGTCTTTACGATTGATAACTTTACTGGAAACGGCGTTACCCAATCGTTTGCGTTGACTACCGCGCCTTACAGTGAAAATGTCACGTTTGTATACGTCAATGGCGTTTATCAAAACAAAGACACTTATTCTCTCAGCGGGTCAACTTTGTTGTTCTCCCAAGCACCGCCTACAACTTCAACAATTGAAGTGATGTATCTTCCAACGGTGCAGGACGTTAACCTAAATGATTTCACAGGCGACGGCACAACTACTGTGTTTACACTAACGTCTGCACCGTTTAATGAGAACTCAACATTCGTGTTTATTAACGGTTCGTACCAGCAGAAAAACACTTATACAATAAGTGGCACAACGCTAACTTTCTCGACAGCACCGCCTACTACTTCAAGCATTGAAGTTCTGTTTAACTAAGTGAAACAATCATGGCAAACACAAAAATTTCCGCACTAACCAGCGCAACAACCCCTTTAGCGGGGTCAGAAGTTCTGCCAATTGTTCAATCTGGCTCGACTGTCAAAGTTGCAGTATCTGATTTGACCGCAGGCCGTGCAGTTAGTGCAGCATCGCTAGCGTTAACCACTGCTTTGCCTGCAACCAGCGGCGGCACAGGCCAGTCTTCTTACGCTGTCGGCGATCTGCTGTATGCCAGCACAACCACTGCGCTGTCAAAGTTGGCCGACGTTGCAACCGGAAATGCTTTGATCTCTGGTGGTATTAACACAGCTCCCTTATGGGGCAAGATTGGTTTGACGACTCACGTTAGCGGCACTTTGCCTGTCGCAAACGGCGGTACTGGTGTTACCAGTTTTACCGCAGGGCAAGTTTTGTTTGGATCATTGTCCCAATCATCAAATTTCTTTTGGGACAACACTAATAATCGACTAGGTATTGGCACTAGCTCACCGTCAAACATTAACGATCTGCAATTTTCAGGCAACGTAAATGCTCGTATTAGAAATAACGGGGCGGGCGCTGGACAATATGCTGGATGGGTGTTTCAAACTGCAAACACTTTTAGCGGAACAAGTGAAGCATACGTTAGAGTCGTTTCAGAAGCTACTGGCAACTCAACCGCTGGTCTTGCTTTAGGCGTAAATGCAGCGGGTGGTGGTGCAAGTTATACAGCGGCATACGTTGAAGGCGCTGGACACTTTAGACCCGGCGCAGATAATGCTTATTCATGCGGTACAGCATCCTTCAGATGGTCTGTTATTTATTCTGCAACAGCTTTAATTAACACATCTGACGGCACAACCAAAACAATTATTGGTTCAATTGATGATGCTGAAAAACGTGTGGCTCAACGCATTAAAGCTGGCATCAAAAAGTTTAAATTTAATGATTCAATTGCCGAAAAAGGCAACGCTGCACGAATTCATTGGGGCGTTATTGCTCAAGATGTTAAGGCCGCATTTGAAGCTGAAGGCTTAAACGCTGAACAATACGCAATGTTCTGTTCTGATACTTGGTTTGAAAAAGATGGACAAAAAGTGTCGTCTGAATCAACAACCAGTAATGTTTGCCCCGAAGGCGCAACAGAAGTTACCCGCTTGGGTGTCCGGTATGAAGAATTGCTGGCATTCATAATCGCATCAATGTAAAGGAAAGATAATGTCTTTAACAAAAGCATCGTATTCAATGATCACTGGGGCGCAAGCAAACGTCCTAGATTTTGGCGCTGATAAAACGGGTGTTGCTGATAGCACAGCGGCTTTTCAAGCTGCAATTGATTCGCTTCCAACAAATGGCGGAACTGTGTATATGCCAAGTGGATCATATTTGATCAGCACTTTGAATATGCCAAATGACCCTAAAATTGTTAATTTGCTTGGCGAATCCATGTTGGGTGTCGAACTCAAAATGGCAACTGCCGCTGGCCCCGTTATTCGTAAAGTGCAAACAGCAGGGCGCATTACTGGCGCAACTTTGGAGAACTTCACGATTAGGGCTAACACTGCAAGTGATAAAACAAATCTGAATCACATTGCAATGTCCTTGTCAGGCTATAGCAATTCGTTTTTTAAAAACCTTGCTTATCGTTCATTTACAAGCGCAACTGGTGCGGGTTCGGTTGGTATTTTTATAAAGATTTCATCAAATCCTTATTTGAGTTATCAAAACGTCTTAGAAGGCATCAATGTTCAAGTAAGTTACGGGCCTTCACGTTGCATTTCATTAGATAACAATGGTGGAACAGTTTTTCAAAATCCAAACATTGTTGAAATTCGTGATTCTTGGTTTTATGCTTTGGGTCAATGCGACACAATTATTCACGCTTATGACAACACTGTCACAACTGTAAGAAATTGCATATTTGAAGATTGCCCAGGCGCAGACTCTATTGGCATGGGTCAAAACACAATGGTTGAAAATTGTTGGTTTGAGTTGATGGGATCAAACATAAACACTTTGTCAACAGCATCAACCGATGGTTCTGGTTCGGTGATTTTGAACAACTATTTCAGTGGTGCGGGTACAAGTTTTATTGACACAATCAATGTCAAACCACTTTGGATTGGCAACAATGGTGGCGGTCAAACTGTTACAGGTCAAGGCGTTTTGAAATTAAATGCTCCTGATGGTGGAACACCAGCCGCACCAACACTGTCCGCCAGCAGTGGAACACCAACTCTTGTTTCTGCTGTGGCCGCTGTTCCAATGGATGCAACAGGGCAAGTGACGTATAAATTAGTTTATGCGTACACACCCGCAGTGGCACAAACATATAAATTTACATTCACCACTCCAGTCAGCATAACTAGCGCACCATACTTAACCAAAGGCTACACTGTGGGTGCAACCCGTGATTCAAATGGCGATCCAAAAGCATGGGGTTTAGATTCAACCGCCACAAATTCGTTTTATGTTGCGTTTACATCAACGGATGCACACACAATTTCGGTTTTAGTAACTTTCCGCGCACCTATCTAACAAAGGAAAAATCATGGCACTTTGCATGGACACCACATCGAAGCAGGGCTTTACCGCACCTAACGCTTACATTCGGATTAAAAATATCAGCATTGTTGGAAAAACAAAAATGGAATTTTCCGTTGGCTTTTTCAAGACTGCGGAAACTGAATCGTCTTTTGACTACCAAACTTGGTCATGCGCGTATGATGTGACTGGCGCAAACCCTTTTGCTCAAGGTTATAGGTATTTGAAAACATTGCCTGCATTTGCTAACGCAACAGATTGCTAACTGAAATAAATTCCAGCATAATGTGCTGACAAACTGTATCGGCCCAGTTGACCGAGGAATCTTAGGATTCAGAAAACATGACTGAAGAAGTCCAAGCCCTAGCGGAAGTAGACTCCGCGCCAACCACGGATGTGACGGCCACACCTGAAGTTGCTGAAAGTACGCCGGAAGTCGCTGAGAACCAAGTTGATCAAGTCGAGGAGAAAAAATACTCCCAGGCTGAAATTGATGCGATGATCGGCAAACGCCTCGCAAGAGAGCAACGTAAGTGGGAAAGAGAGCAAGCAAATCGGTCTGCGGAAACGCAAATCGTGAAAGCTGCATCAACTGCGTCCGTTGACCAGTTTGAAAGCCCTGAAGCCTATGCGGAAGCATTGGCCTACCAGAAAGCTGAAGAACTGATCGCTAAACGTGAAGCGGCCAAGCAGCAATCGCAAGTTCTTGAGAGTTATCACGACTTGGAAGAAGAAGCTAGGAATAAGTACGACGACTTTGAACAAGTCGCCTACAACCCCAAACTACCGATTACAAACGTGATGGCCGAAACGATCCAGTCTTCGGACATTGGGCCTGAGTTAGCGTACTACCTTGGCTCAAATCCAAAAGAAGCAGATCGTATCTCACGCATGACGCCGCTCGGTCAGGCGAAAGAGATTGGGAAAATTGAAGCCAAATTGGCATCAGCGCCCCCGATCAAGAAAACAACATCTGCGCCCGCGCCGATTTCTCCTGTCACTGCACGCTCCGCTGGAGCAGCAACTTTGGACACTACAGACCCTCGCTCTATCAAGAGCATGACGGCCTCGCAGTGGATTGAAGCTGAACGTGCAAGACAGATTAAAAAGCTGCAAGCACAGAACCGCTAATTTTTTTAAAGGACTTTTGAAATGTCAAACAGTATTCTGACGATTGATATGATCACAAGAAAAGCTCTCGAAATCCTCGAGAACAACCTTGTGCTTACCCGTAACGTGAACCGCCAGTATGACGACAGCTTCGCTGTTGAAGGTGCTAAGATTGGTTCTACACTGCGTATTCGCTTACCCGATCGCGCTTTGGTAACTGATGGCGCCGCCTTGCAAGTGCAAGACGACAACGAGCAGTTCACCACTTTGACCGTTGCCAGCCAAAAGCACATCGGTGTCAACTTCACATCTGCTGAATTGACCATGCAGTTGGATGACTTCGCAGAGCGTGTGTTGAAGCCTCGTATCAGCCAGTTGGCATCTTCTATTGATGCAGACGTGGCCAATGCGTACAAAACCATCGGTAACACCGTTGGCACACCTGGCACAACTCCTTCTACTTCTTTGGTCTTGTTGCAAGCCCAGCAGAAGCTGAACGAGAACGCAGCCGTGATGTCCCCACGTTACGCTACCGTAAACCCTGCTGCTAACGCTGGCTTGGTTGAAGGCATGAAAGGTCTGTTCAATCCTACAGACACTATCAGCAAGCAATTCAAGAACGGCATGATGGGCACTGGCGTGTTGGGCTTTGACGAGATCAACATGTCTCAGTCTATCAAGCAACACACAACTGGCTCTCGCGTTGCTACTGGCAACTCTGTGACCACCACTGTGACTTCTCAAGGTGCTTCTAGCATTGCTTTGACTATCGGCTCTGGCCTGACAGTTAAAGCCGGTGACGTGTTCACTGTTGCTGATTGCTTTGCTGTGAACCCACAGACCCGTGAATCCACTGGTTCGTTGTTCCAGTTCGTTGCTTTGGCTGACGCCACTGCCAGCGGCACTGCAATTGTCGTGTCTGTTGCTCCTATCTACACCGCCGCCAATGCTTTGGCTACCGTTGACAGTTTCCCTGTCTCTGGTAAGGCCGTTGTGTTCGTAGGCGCTGCTTCTAGCCAGTACGCACAGAACTTGGTCTACCACAAGGACGCCATCACTTTTGCAACTGCTGACTTGCTGTTGCCACAAGGTGTTGACATGGCTGCTCGCGCAGTCCACAACGGTATCAGCTTGCGTGTTGTGCGTCAGTACGACATCAACAATGACCGTATGCCTTGCCGTATTGACGTTTTGTACGGCTTCAACACGATCCGCCCACAAATGGGCTGCCGTATCTGGGGCTAATTGATTGGGGCTTCGGCCCCTATCTCTGTTATTAACATTGAAAGGAAATTATCATGGCATTACCTAATGGCGCAGGCGGTTATCAAATTGGTGACGGCAACCTGACAGAAGCACAACTGACGGTTCAAACTATCCCCACAACCTTGACTGGCGACACCACGTTGACCGCTGATCAAGTGGTTGTTGGTTTGGTTGTTTGCAACAAAGGCAGCGATGCTACATTGACCGTGACTCTGCCCACAGCAGCGTTGCTCGATGCAGCCGTTCCTAGCGCAAAAGTTGGCTCTGCTTTTGAGTTAACAATCTGCAACAACAACAACACTGGCGCATCGTCTACTGTTCCTGTCACCACAGGCACTGGTATCACGATCTTCGGTTCTGTTACCGTTCCACGTTTCGGCGCACATACATACCGTTTTGTGCGTACCGGCGACGCTGCCTACTCGGCCTTCTTGAAGTAAACAATGGGGGCTTCGGCCCTCATTTTTAAAGGAAACATCATGACCTCTAATACCAAACCAATTGGTGTTGCTTTTGAAGACCAAGACATCATTGGATCTAACTTTGTACTGGCTGGTGGCGAGTTGGGCTACACCGCAGAAGCAAGCGGCACAGTGACTCAATTGACAGACAAGTCCACAGCGGTCACGCTGAACAAGTCTGCTGGTCAGATCACACTGAACGGCGCCTCTTTGGCAAACATTACAAATGTTTCGTTCACTTTGAACAACAGCACAATCAGCGCAAAAGACGTTATTATTTTAAGCGTGTCTTCTGGCGCTACCGCTGGTGCTTACAACTGCTGGATTTCTAGCAAAACCACAGGAAGTTGCGTAATCACAATTCGCAACCTTTCTGGCGGTTCGCTGGCTGAGGCTTTTGTACTCAACTTTGCAGTTATCCACGTTCTGTAAACCAAATGGGGGTTAATTACCCCCATTTTTAAATTATGAACATTACATTGACACACCCCATCCACGGCGCAAAGATTGCAACAATGGAGTCTGAGGTTGAAATGGATGAAAGAAATGGCTGGACTCGTTATAATCCAGACACGCCTTCTGAAACTGAAGAAGCGGCTCCTGTGAACGTGCTGGAAGTTAAACGCCGTAGAAAAACCACTGCTGAGGTTTAAAAATGACAACGTACACCGCTGGCCAACAAATCGAACGAGCGCTTAGACTTCTCGGTGTGCTTGCTGAAGGTGAAACGCCCTCTGCGGCTACGTCACAAGACGCCTTGATGGCGCTTAACCAAATGATTGACAGTTGGCAGACCGAGCGTCTGTCGGTGTTCTCTACGCAAGACCAAATCTTCACATGGCCAGCAGGCTTCATTAGCCGCACCCTTGGCCCATCTGGTGACTTTATAGGTCTTCGTCCTATTTTGCTTGACGACTCTACATATTTTAGAGCGCCCACCAATGTCTCGTATGGCATTAAGTTTATTAATCAACAGCAGTACAACGGTATTGCTGTTAAGACCGTAACGTCCACTTATCCACAAGTGATGTGGGTTAACATGACGTTTCCTGATATTGAGATGTACGTTTACCCACGTCCTACGCAGGACTTGGAGTTTCACTTTGTGTCGGTTGAAGAACTGAACAACCCCGCCAACTTGTCTACGATTCTGTATTACCCACCAGGCTATCTGCGTGCATTTACATACAACTTGGCTATGGAGTTTGCCCCTGAGTTTGGCGTTGAGCCAAGCCCACAAGTGCAACGGATTGCGATGACTTCTAAGCGTGACTTGAAGCGCATTAACAACCCTGATGATGTGATGGCGCTGCCTTACGCATTGGTGGCCAACCGCCAGCGTTTCAACATCTATGCCGGTAACTACTAATGAAGACGCCGATTCTTGGCTCTACTTATGTAGCGCGATCTGTCAACGCGGCAGACGCTCGGATGGTCAATCTTTTTCCCGAGATTGTCCCCGAGGCCGGTAAAGAGCCTGCGTTTCTAAACCGCGCCCCTGGCCTCAAACTGCTCAACACCATTGGCAACGGCCCGATCCGTGGCCTATGGGCCTTCTCGTCCAGCGACAACACGTCTTTTGTGGTGTCGGGCACACAGCTTTACAAAATCAACACTGCCTATGTGGCCACGCTAATTGGCACAGTAGCTGGTACTGGCCCCGTCAGCATGGCTGACAACGGCACGCAACTGTTCATCGCAGCCAATGGCCCTAGTTACATCTACAACAACACGACAAACGCTTTTGGCCCAATTACTGACCCAGACTTTCCAGGCGCAGTAACTGTTTGCTATTTGGACGGCTACTTTGTGTTTAACCAGCCTAACAGCCAGTTGATGTGGGTAACACAATTGCTAGACGGTACATCCATTGACCCGCTAGAATTTGTAAGCACCGAAGGCTCGCCTGACGGCCTAATTGCCGTTGTGTCCAACTTCCGCGAGGTGTGGGCGTTTGGCACAAACTCAATTGAGGTCTGGTACGACTCCGGCGCAACAGACTTCCCCCTCCAGCGCATCCAAGGCGCGTTTAATGAGTTGGGCTGTGCTGCCCCTTACTCGGTTGCCAAGATGGACAACGGCCTATTCTGGCTTGGCCGCGACCGCCGTGGTCAGGGTATCGTCTACCGCGCCAACGGATACACCGGCCAGCGCATTTCAACCCACGCTGTTGAATGGCAGATTCAGCAGTACGCTGACATGTCAGACGCTATTGCGTACACTTACCAGCAAGACGGTCACAGCTTTTATGTACTGGTTTTCCCTAGTGCCAATACAACTTGGGTTTATGACGCAGCGACACAAGCATGGCATGAGCGTGCGGGCTTTGACAATGGTGAATTTACCCGTCACCGTAGTAATTGCCAGATGGCGTTTAACAACAAGATTGTCGTTGGTGACTTTGAAAACGGCAACATTTATGCGTTTGACCTAGACGACTATTCGGACAACGGTAGCATCCAGAAGTGGTTGCGCTCATGGCGTGCATTGCCAACTGGCCAGAACAACCTAAAACGCACAACCCAACACATGATGCAATTAGACTGCGAGTCTGGTGTTGGTTTGAATGGTTATGTTGTTTCTGAAGTAATTTATCTTCAAACAGAAGACGACAACGATTTAATTACAGAGTCCAATAATTATTTAATTGCAGAGCAAGCGACCGTTGCAACCCAAGGTGCGGATCCTCAAGTCATGCTTCGCTTTTCAGACGATGGCGGCCACACTTGGTCAAACGAGCATTGGGCGTCCATGGGAAAAATTGGCCAGTATTACAGACGCGTAATCTGGCGCCGCTTGGGCATGACCACCAAGTTGCGCGACCGAGTGTATGAGGTGTCTGCCACTGATCCTGTGAAGATTGCAATCATGGGCGCAGAACTTATTCTGAGTCCAACAAATGCCTAGCCCTAACGCTACACCAACGCCAGTCACGCCACCGCGAGTGCCGCTGATTGACCCTCGCACGGGCTTAATTGACCGAGCTTGGTATTTGTTTTTTGTGTCTTTAATGAATGCAGCGACCGCTGTTTATAACGATGCAGGTCTTGGCCCAAGTTCAGAATCCTTAGTTGCATCTTACGACGCGGCTTTGCAAGCGTTGGCGCAAAATGTTGATACCCAGCCCCCGCCAGTTGATCTTAGCGCTGAGTTAATTAAACAGATTGAAGCGGCTAATTTGGTAGATTGCTGTTCTGCTTTAATATCTCAGGTCGCTGAGATGCAAAAGCAATTAGAGGCGCTTAGTCTACTGCCGCCGCCCGCGCAAGGTACAGTGACCGCTGTGACGGCCACATCGCCTGTGGTGTCGTCTGGCGGCATTGCACCTGACATTAGCCTTGCGGCTGGTTATGGCGATACGCAAAACCCGTATGCCGCCAAGACTGCTAACTATGTGTTGGCTTCGCCCAATGGCTCATCGGGCGTGCCTACATTCAGGGCTTTGGTGGCCGCTGATATTCCTGCACTGCCCTATGGTACAGGTACAGTCACCAGTGTGTCTGTTGTGTCTTCCAATGGCTTTGCAGGCACGGTGGCAAACCCTACCACCACGCCAGCAATAACGCTGACCACGAGCATTTCTGGCGTTTTGTATGGCAATGGCACTGCAATTGCCGCAGCCACCATCAGCGCACCTTTGGCTTACTCGGCTGGCACACTAAGCATCACGCAATCTAGTGGTTCTACTGATGGTTATTTATCCAGTACTGACTGGAACACGTTTAACAACAAGCAGCCCGCAGGCACTTACGTCACCGCTGTCTCTGTCGTATCAGCCAATGGCCTTGCCGGTACATCAAGTGGTGGGGCAACGCCTGCGCTGACGCTATCAACCACAATTACTGGCTTGCTCAAAGGCAACGGAACAGCAATTTCTGCCGCCACATCGGGCACAGACTACGCGCCTGCTACTAGCGGTACATCTATTTTGTACGGCAACGGTGCTGGCGGCTTTAGCAACGTCACCGTTGGCACTGGTCTGTCTTTTACTGCCGGTACTTTGGCTTCAACAGTTGCCGCACCGTCTGCGCCAGTCACCAAAACAGCTGACTTTACAGTTGCGGCTACTGACGTTTGGCTGATCAACAATAAGTCAGGTTCGACTTGCACGGTAACCCTGCCAACGCCATCCACCAATTCTGGGCGCGTTTTGTACTTCCAAAACTACCAAGTACGGGCATTAGTGTCGGCGTCTAGCAACGTAGTGCCCTTGGCTGGGGGCGCGGCTACCACATCAATTCTCTTGGCAAGTTCGGGAGATTCTGCGACACTTGTGTCTGATGGCACAAATTGGTTGATGACACAATACATCCCGAATAATATCCTTCTCTTGGAGTAAACCATGACAGTCACCGTCAAAGTCCTCGTACCGGCTAAATTTGCCGAAAACGCCCAAACAACCCAGTACACAGCGACTGGCGTTACGGCCATCATTGACAAGTTCACAGCGACCAATATCAGCGCGTCTGCCGCCACGGTCAGCGTGAACTTGGTGACGACTGCTGGCTCTGCTGGCAACACCAACTTGATCACCAAGACCAAAACCTTGCAAGCGTCTGAGGTCTACACGTTCCCTGAACTGGTTGGCCAAGTCCTTGGCGTGGGCGACTTTATCAGTACAATTGCAGGCACAGCCAGCGCTATTAACATTCGCGTTTCTGGACGTGAGGTGACCTGATGATTGACCACCACTTTAGTGCGGGGGTATATGCCAAGGAAACGCGTATTTCTGCGGGGCATATTCTTGTGCAGCACAAGCACAAGTTTGATCATTTGTCGATCCTTGCCAGTGGTTCAATTGAATTGATGGTGGACGATGAGCGCAAAATTATTCATGCGCCAGCGTGTATAACCATTGAAGCAAATAAACATCATGGCGTAAAATCGCTTACAGATGTTGTGTGGTATTGCATTCATGCCACCGATTGCACCGATACAGACGAAATAGATGAAGTGTTAATAGTGGCTGGCGATAACGCGCAAGCCCGTGAATTGGCCCAGTGCCTTCAGGAGTAAATTATGCCATGGTCGTTTATTGTCCCCGCTGCAGTTAGCCTTTTTAGCGCTAATAAACAATCAAAAGCTGCTCAAAGCGCGGCTGCCGCTACCGCCGCCGCTACCGATGAGGCCACGCAACTTCAGCGTGAGATGTACCAACAAACTCGTGAAGACCAAGCGCCCTATCGTCAGGCTGGCTACAACGCATTAGCCGAGATGCAACGCACGGCTGGCAATGTACCTGGCGCGTTTAAGTTTGGTGCAGGCGATTATCAAGCAGACCCAGGCTACGCTTTCCGTTTGTCCGAAGGCCAAAAAGCGCTTGATCGTCAAGCAGCAGCCCGTGGTGGCTTGATCTCTGGTGGTGCTTTAAAAGCCGCACAACGCTATGGTCAAGAGATGGGATCGCAAGAATTTGGTAACGCTTTCAATCGGGCGCTAACTTCATACAACACTGGCGTGGCCAGCGAAAACCAGTTGTACAACCGTCAAGCGGCATTGTCTGGTATTGGTCAAACTGCTACTAATTTAGTTGGTCAAGCCGGTCAAAATTACGGGACGTCTGTTGGTAATGCTTTGATTAACCAAGGCGCTAATGTGGGCAACGCTCGTATGGCAGGCGCTAACGCTTACGGGTCTGCTTTATCCGCTATTGGCTCCGCTTACGGTAGAAACCCAGTCAGTTTTAGTAGCTTGTATGGCGGTCGTGGCGGATATTCAGGCGTGGGTCAAGTCAATCCCATATCTGGCGAATACATGGGTTCGACTGAATTCTAAAGGACGATCATGGCGTTAAATTTTGGTCTTTTAAATACTAATCTGCCTGGCGAAATTGCTGGCAGCGTGCAACGTGGTCAAGACGAGGCGCTGCGTAATCAAATGGCGCAACAACAGTTGAAGACTGGCGCGTTGCAGCAAGAATCTGCACAGATGCAACTTGAGCAAGCCAAACGCGAGCGTGATTCTTTGGCTAAATTGCAAGCCACTTTTGTTGCCAACGGCAAGTCGCCCGACATGCGTGCCAATTTTCAAGAGATGATGCAATCTGGCATTCCTCAGTTTATGGACATTGGCCTCAAAGGTATGCAAGCCCTTGAACGCCAGGCTAATGTATCTAGGATTCTTGGTGGTATGCCTACTGGAGCGCCAGCACCCGCTGAAGTGCCAGCCGCCGCGCCTGTCCAATCTATGATGCGCCAGCCTGCGCCTATGCCTGCTCAGAACGCTCTGGGTACTGGTATGTATGGTATGGAGCCTGCCGCGCCAGTTAATGCTTTAGCCGCTAGACCAGCTGGCGCATACACACCAGTTATGCCTCGCAATGCGTTGGCCCCCGCCGGTGCAGGTGCGCCAGTAATGAGCGACATTGAAAACACTTATCGCAAGATTGACCAACTTCACGCAATTGGCGAGCATGAGCTTGCTAAATCACTTGAACAACGTGTCAAGGATAAGTTACCACCTACTGCCGTACAAGAGTTTGAGTACGCTAAGAAAAATGGTTTTGCGGGAACTTTTGAACAATTTAAAACACTTCAAGCACCTCGCACTACAGTTAACGTGCCTGTTAATGTTAGTACTGAGAAAAAGTATGGTGAGCGATTTGGTGGTTTGATTGCTGATGCTGATGCGGCTAAATTGAGCGCTGCTGAAAGCGCACCAGCGGCAGCGGCAAACGCTGATCGTATTATTGATTTGATTTCAACTGGTCAAATTATTACAGGCACAGGCGCAAATGTACGTTTGCAAATGGCCAAAGCGCTTAACCTTGCTGGTGGAAATGATTCGGAAAAGATTCGCAATACCGAAGTGCTTATTTCGTCATTGGCCGAAACAACACTGGGTGCAATCAAGTCGTCAAACCTTGGCGCGGGTCAAGGCTTTACCAACGCCGATCGAGATTTCTTGGAAAAAGCCAAAGCCGGTCAACTTACCTATGACGCAAAATCATTAACTGAGCTGGCCCGACTGTCGCGTCTTGCTGCTGAAAAGAGTGCTGAAAGCTGGAATACACGGGTTAAGAAAATACCTGCTTCTGCGCTTGAAGGTACTGGTATCTCTACAGAACCAGTAATTGTGCCACCTCGTAAAGTGTCATCTGTAATGAAAATTCCCGCTGGTGCAATTGAAATGCTTAAAAGCGGTGCGGGAACCCGTGAACAGTTTGATGCACAATTTGGCCCAGGATCAGCAGATCGGGTTTTACCCAAAGGAAAATAAATGGCTGAAAATCCTTTTGCCAAATTTGCAGCACAGCCCGCACAATCGGATAATCCGTTTGCTCAATTTGCAGCCACTCCAGCAAGTAGCGAAATCCCCGCTGCTCGCCGTAGTTATTCATTAGGTCAAGTACCCCTCGAAGCTGGTAAAAACTTACCGGCCAGCGCTGGTCAGTTTGTCAGCGGCGTGGTGCAGGCTGTCACAAGCCCCGTGCAAACTTTGACAGGCCTACTTGACTTAGGCGCAGGTGCTCTTCGGAACTCATTGCCTAAAAGCGTGTCAGGTTTTATCGACAAGTTTGACGCAGATCCTACCGCTGCCCAGCGTGCAAGCGAGGTGGCGTCTGCTGTCGGGGGCATGTACAAAGATCGATACGGCAGTTACGATGCGATCAAGCGCACATTTGCCGAAGACCCCGTGGGTACTGCTGCTGACTTGTCTACATTGTTGACAGGTGGTGGCGCGGCAGCCAGTAAGCTGGGCGCTACTCAAACCGGCGCGGCAGTGTCAAAAGCTGGAGCCATGATCAATCCAATGCGTCCCCTTGCGCCGGTGATTGAAGTGCCTGTAAAACTTGCAGGTAGAGGTGTTAGCGCTGTTTACAACGCTCTTGATCCCAAGTCCACAGCGTACCTGACTGCTGCGGAAGGTCGTGGCCCACAGATCGTTAATGCACTTCGCGGTCAGACTGAAATCGTGCCAGGTAGTATGCCTACTGCTGCGCAAGCCGCTGCCCCCGTGGGAGCCACTCGGTTCTCTGCAATGGGTGAATCGGCAGCCCGTACTACACCAACCCCATTCTTTGAGCGCGAGCAAGCTCAAAAAGCGGCACAGTTGACCGCAGTACAGCAAGTGGGTAAAACGCCTGCTGAGCTTAAAGCCGCTGAATCTATTCGTAGTGCTACAGCCAGAGAGCTGTATGGCATTTCCGATAAAGCCATGGTTCCTGCTGACAAGACGTTTACCGGTTTGCTAGATCGCCCATCGATGGACAAAGTAATTGCGCGTGCAAGCGAGTTGGCCGCTGAAAAAGGCATTCCTTTCCAGATTGGTCAGAACCGTCCTCCTCAAACAATTGCATCGGCTATTCTGGACGCCGAAGGTAAACCTATGGGCGTAACCACTATCCCCGGAGAAGTGGCTAAGTACCCTGGTAGCAGTCTTCACATGATGAAGATGGCGTTTGATGACTTGATCAAAAACCCCGAGCGGTTTGGCATCGGTGCAAACGAAGTGGGCGCAATCAATTCAACCCGTGGTAAGTTTTTAAACTGGGTTGAAGACAAAGCCCCTGATTACAAAACAGCACGGGAAACCTTTGCCGCTCAAAGCAAGCCAATTAACCAAATGCAAGTGGGTCAATTCCTTGAGGGCAAGTTGACTCCTGCCTTGGGTGAAGAGACAGCTCGTTTGCGTGCTGCTGGTTACGCTGGCGCTCTTGACCAGGCTCCCAACACAATCAAGCGTGCCACCGGTCAATCTCGATTTGACGAGTTGAGTCAAGTTATGACTCCAGATCAGATCAAAGTGCTTGAGTCTGTGCGCGATGATTTGGCTCGTGCCAAGCTGGCCGAGTCCCAAGCATCTGCCGCCCGTGGCGCTGGCCCTAATGTGAATTTGATGGGCACTGAGACACTGGGTAACGTGCGTGCTCCTAACTTCATCAACAATGTGACCACCGTAGCCAACGACATCCTGCGCCGGTTGCAGGGTAAGCTGGATCAGAAGCTGGCCATCGAGTTGGCTGCCGAGATGCTTGATCCTGCGGCTGCCGCTGCGGCGCTTGAGAAAGCGCTGGCGCGTCAAGCCAAGGGTGAGAAAATGGCAGATCCTTTCAAGAAGACTGGTAAAGCTGCATCTCAGGTTCTTCGTACTCCTGCGGTAGTCAACATGTTGGCCCCACAATCTGAAAACCAAAACGCATTGGCACAGTAATGGACACCCAAGTTTTATTCAACATCGCGGTAAGTTTGGCGGGGTTCTTAGGTGGCTGGGTGTTGAACAACATCTACCGATCACTGGAGCGTCTTGACACAGACGTGCGAGCCATGCCCCTTAACTACGTCACCCGCGATGACTACCGCGCTGACATGCGTGATGTAAAAGACATGCTCGGCAAAATCTTTGACAAACTAGATAGCAAGGTTGACAAATGAATGCGAATATTGGTTTTTCTACTGCTGTTGCTGCTATCAAGGGCTACGGCCAAAGAGTCATGTCTCGTCTCCGACTTCTATGGTCTAAGCTGGCTCGGAAACCCGAGTGAGCGCCACCAGCGGCTGTCTGAGTGGCTGACCACAAACGGCAACGCTTGTAGTTCGGAACAACTGGTAGGTATTTGGAATAATTTAGCGCTGTGGGCTGGCGCTGCGGATAGCGCGGAACTACGCTCAAAAGTGCTGTATTACTATGCGAGGGCTGTGGAGAGGGAAAAGAAATGATCACTCTAAATAAATGGTATCCGTTAGTTCAACCTACTCACACTGCTAGAGAATTGGCTTTTGACAAGGCAGTGGAGAAAGTTCAGGAAGAATACAGATATGCAATGGAATGTCTTAAACAAGTTAGAAAAACTGAAGATTTGGAAGTGGAACTCTACAACAAGCGCGGCAGACAAAACACCATCGAACTTGGATCTTTTGAAGACCGCAGACGATTCCAAATCTTTGTATGAGGGCAACATGGAAAACACCAAAGACAAATTGACGTTTTATGTAACCTTTATGGTCAGTATCACGCTTTGCGTTTCGGTATTGGCTATGGTTGTTTCGTTCATGCTTGGCCTGTGGGCCAAAGAAGTTGACAACGCCGAAATCTTCAAGATGATCAGCCCCGCCTTTTCAACTTTGATCGGTGGCATGATTGGTTTTCTGTCAGGTATCAAACTCAATCAATCTGAGGACAAGAAATGATCGGACTAGACGCACTTCTAAACGTGGGCGGCAAGCTTATTGACAAGTTAATTCCTGACCCAGAGGCCAAAGCCAAAGCACAACTCGAGTTACAGAAGATGGCGCAGGACGGTGAGTTGGTTAAGATGGCCAACGAAACCAAACTGTACGAAACTGAGCAAAACAACCTTACACAGCGTATGCAAGCCGACATGGGGTCTGACTCTTGGTTGTCCAAGAATATTCGCCCCATGACGCTCATATTCCTTTTGGCGGCATATTCTGGTTTTGCCATCGCATCGATTTTTGAATACGAGACCCGTGGCGCTTATGTCGAGCTGCTTGGGCAGTGGGGCATGTTAGTCATGTCGTTTTACTTCGGTGGCCGTACTATGGAAAAAATTGCTGACAGGATTAAAAAATGAACCTTACAGAACACTTCACACTTGACGAGCTGACTCATACTGATCATCGCGAAATCGACAACACACCAAATCAAGCCGAAATTGAGAATTTACAACGATTGGCAAATTTTCTTGAGGAAGTCAAAACAGTACTAGGTGGCAAGCCTGTGATGATTTCGTCAGGGTTTAGGTGTAAGGCTTTGAATGATGCGGTGGGTTCAAAAGACTCAAGCCAACATCGTGTTGGTTGCGCTGCTGACTTTCGAGTGCCGGGCATGACCCCCGATGAGGTGGTTCGTGCAATCATTGCTTCAGGCATTGGCTATCAACAAATTATCAGAGAGTTTGATCGGTGGACACACATTAGCATCCCCAATCAAACAAATGAAACCCCCCGTAAACAAGCCTTGATCATTGACAAGGCGGGGACACGGGTGTTTGCTTAACTTCGTAGTACTTGGCAGGCATCGGGGCTTTCTTTTCAAGAAGTGCCCTTAGCCACTCTGCACCGCCAAGTTGTTGCAAAATCATCCACTGCTTGTCAGTCAATCGAATTTGACGGCCTTTAAGTGGCTCTGGTGGCTTAGGACGAGGCATCACTTCTCCTCTGTTGAACTGTGTAAGTATGCTGTCAGGCGTTTAATCTGCGCCTCACGGTACTTGCACATTGACTCTGCGTATTCTTTGGCTGTCTGGGCTTCTAGCAGCTTACGTCTGCACTCCTCAAGCTCTTTAAGCGCCAGCATCTCAGCCGTTGGCACATCGAATACAGATTTGAAATAGCTTACGGTTTGATGGAACATTACAATTACTCCTTGGTTATGGTGTTACACAGTGTATCACAGTTTAATGGCCTTTGGACTGACGGTACTCTTTAATTGCATTTCTAAGCCCTGCCTGCGTGGTAGCCTTGTCGTCTAGTGCCAAGGCTTGCGCCTGATCTAGTGTGTCTTGGCACATGATGCGGTGGCAGATAACAGGTGCACCTTGGCCTTGACGGCGAACACGGGCGTTGAACTGTTCGTACAGATCCAGTGACCAGTTAAGCCCGTACCACACAAGGATGTGGCCGTTCTTCTGGAGGCCGTCAATACCGTGACCCATCGATGCTGGGTGGCCAATCATCAGGGCACAGTCACCCGTCTTCCAGCGGTGCATGGCATTGTTAAGCGATGCCTCAGACTTACACTCGGTCAGGTTGATCGGGTCAAGGTGCTTGAACTTCTCCATGATCCGTGCAGCGTCCGAGCGGTAAGCGTAGGAGCACAGGATCGGTGAGCCTTGGGCTTCGTCAATGATCTCCTCAAGCGCGTCGAGTTTGAGGTCATGCACCGGCTCCCACAGGGGCATCCCGGCAATCGGATACATGGCCCCGTTGGAGAACTGGAGGCACTTGTTGGTTAGCGATGCTTGGTTAAACGCCTCGATCTCTTTGCCGCTGTCCAGCACCAAGAAGAATTCTTTTTCCATCTTGTCGTACTTGGCCCGCAGGTCATCGGGCATTTCGATCTCGATGTCGTTGACCATCAGGTCGGGCAGCGGGTTGTAGTCTTCAGCGCTCATCTCAAGCGTAATGTCGCCAATGAGCTTTTTGATTGTGTCTTCGGTGTCTTCGTAGGCGACTTCTTTGTACGGCCCAACCTTGCGGTAGAACCTGGTGCGGAAGGCCGTCTTGGACGTGCCAAGGCGCTCACCCTTGTCCACCACAAGAAACTGACCATGCAGGTCTTTGTAGCCGTTGGAGGCCGGTGTGCCGGTAAGGCCCGTTGACCAGTCGAATTTGTCAGCAATCTTGCGAAACGCTTTGACCCGGTTGGTCGAGCTGTTCTTCATCTTGCTGATCTCGTCCCAGATAATCCCGTTGAACGGCAGCGGCTTGTCCTTCTTGACAAAGTAAGTCTGGATCGTTTCCGACAGCCATCCCAGGTTCTCGTAGTTAATCAGGTACACGTCAGCTGGGCGCAGCAGAGCGCGGGTGCGCTGATCCTTTGTGCCCGTGACCATGCTGAACCGCAGGTGCTTGGTGTGCTCCCATTTCACAGCCTCTTGCCGCCAAACCAGCCGGATAACCCGGATCGGGGCCACGATGATCACGCCCCGCAGGAACTGGGTGCGGATCAGGTGGGCCATGCTGGTCAGCGTGATCACGGTCTTGCCCAATCCCATGTCCAGCCACAACATCGAGTTGGGGCGGGTGCACTGGAAGTTGACAGCCTTTTGCTGGTAGCCGTGCAGTAATTCTGGCGTCAGCATCCCATCACCATTACATCAATCATTGTCTTACCCTCGATTACGTTATCAATTACAAATACATTTACTTTTTGGGTTCGGAGTTTGGCGTGTTCCCGCTCCTGAGCAGGAGTTGGCTTCTGACCTCCTCGTTTGAATTCACAAAACCACACACGGCCATCTGGTGCGATGAACATACGGTCAGGCACAGCAGCCCGTGCGGGGCTGGTGAATTTGTACGCAAGCACACTTTTGGCACGGGCGTATTCACAGACTCGGGCTTCAATGTCTTTCTCTAGCATTTTCAATCACCAATGTTCGATATGCGTCAAGTGCAACGCGCAGATCTTCTTTTAGGGTTTCAATCTCTTTTTGTTGCTCGTGCAACTTCTCGTTTGCTTCTTCTGCAAAACGTGCCAGGTTGTTGTATTCCCACAATTGAAAACTTGTCATGCTAATCCGAGGCAGAGTTTTTCCACCTCTTGAATGTAATAGTCAAAATCCACTGGCAACTTGCCAGCATCCTTGATGTCATTGCAAGGCTGGACACCCCAGCCAGCTTCAACGCCAATCTTTCGCCACTGGCCAGGATTCTTGGCAAGCGGAGGCATCCACTTGAACAGTCGTCCACCGCCCTCAGCGATGTAATAGCGTGTGATGTTTTGCAGTTGTGAGGTCACGCCGTCACGCTCAATGGCTAGATGGCTAGACCGTGGCACTTTGGTGCGAAGCATGAAGTCCATGATGTCTGGCCAGTTTTGCAGCGTCTCGCGGATCGGTGCACCCTCGATCAAAACCTTTTCAGCCACCTTGGGGATCACCAGGCCGCCGGCGTTTTGATGCCATAAAGCACTCCACTCATACGCACCCTTGCGCTTGACGTTCCCATCCTCGTACTGAGCGATGTAGTTGTTTACGTCACGGATCATCATGGTCTTGTAGATGGCTTCTTCAAGGTTCAAGCCGGTGCGGAGCTGCCAAGCTGCACGGGCCAGATCCACCAGCCACTTGTTCTGCCTGGGCACACGCACTGTCAGACCGTCCGTGTTTACCTGGATCAAGCGAAGTCCTTCGATGTGCATCAGTCCTTCAGCCAGCAGGCACAGCAGAAGCTGGCCGTTGAGCGTAATGGACATAGTGAACAGTGGGTCATAAAAGACGCTGAAGCGGCTGTTGCTGTCGCCATACACACCGTTCAGCGCCAACTTCAGCATCGCTGACTCGGCTGACTTCTTGGGGTACGTTTTGCGCTGCTCAAACAGGTGCTTGTAAATGCTTACGAATTCCTTGCCAAGATGGGCAGGATGAAATCCGTTAGTGATAGCAAGATTTGGATAATAGGAGGTAACGTCCAGATCAACAATGACGTGATCAGCATCCGATTCGACCACTTCCGACTCAATGGATCCATGAATGCCGCCAAGGCCAAACACAAAATCGAAGCCATGAACGCGAGCGATGAGATCATTGAACACCCCCTTCGTTTCCGTGATTGTCTGCTCTTTTAGCCAGTTAAGCACACGGTTGAACTCGGGCGATTCAAACTGGATCCACGGCAGGATGGCGTCTTTGAGCGCAATCGATGGGCGTGGGGTCTGGCGGGGTGTGCGTCCCTTGGAGCTAAAGTCATAGCAGGCGACACCGGCCTCTTCCAGCTTCATGACAAAGTAATCTTTGCCAATCTTGGTGTCGTTGTGATTCATGAAGTCACGGTTGTACTTGGCCGTCAGCTCCTCGCGGAACCGGATCATGTCCAGCGATTTGTGATAGAACGCTTTGGTTTCCCGCACGTCCTTGGCGTTGTACTTCTTGAGGGTCACGATCTGTTCTTTACCCAGCGCCGTGCCCACGGGGAACGGCAGATCCTCGATGGTATCCGAGCGCATATTGAACTCAAGCATCTTGAGGCTGGTAGCCCGTGCCTTGTTGTCAAAATGGTGGATCTTGAACAGATCGATCTGCTCGACAAAACGGTCAGTCGGGTTGACCTGGTGCATCCACTTGCCACCTTCATCGTCATCTTGCGAGTTAATGATGGCCATGGCCTTGTCGTATAGGGTTCGGGCATCTGACTTGCCCATGCGGATCAGCGTATGCAGGACGGGATAGTCGAACCCCAGGTTGTTGTACCCGACCATGCGTGCGTTCGTATCCTTGAGATACTGGAGAAACTCGATGATCTCTTTGGAATCGTTACGTTGGTCGCTGATCTCAAAAGACCAGCATAGCGGCGCATCTGTATGCTCCACCGCCAGCGTGAAGACGTTGGGGTAGGTTTCGATGTCATACACATAATCATTACTCATTACAATTACCAAGTTGGTGGGGGCTTCGATTTGGTTTCGTCTAGGTAGGGGAGAAAGCCAGAAAATCCCTACAGAAACATCCTCGAATGCTGGCTTAACAGCCCCCGATTTTTATTGACCGCCTAGGAACGAAGGTAAGCCTTGAAACGGCGCACCAGGCATCGCAGGCGCACCTTGAGGCGCAGAGCCAAACATTCCAGCCGGAGCAGTCGTAACCGCGCCGAATAAATTAGACGCATCAACGGCTCCTTCACCGAATGCAGTATCGTCACCAGCAAATTGAACAGCGATTAAGTCGCAGCGGATGCCACGGCCATGCTTGTTCTCTTGCAACCAGGGTTTGACGGCGGCGTTGACTCGGCAGCCACCGTACAGTTTGCGTGCCAACTGCTGAAATGCCATTGTGTTGGCAGGATCAACAGGTGAGCCATCGGCTTGGATCATCTGCGGTGCAGAGTCACGGCCAGCAGTGATAAACACGTTGCCAGCGTAGCCGTCATAGGGCTGGAAAGTCTTTTTGTTGACCTTCTCGCTACCCATGCCAAAGCAACGCAGCTTGCGATCTTGCTGGATCATGCCCATGACAGTCTGGGCGTGCTCTTTCCACTTCTCCAATGCCATCGCACCGTAGCGAGCCATGAACTGCTGGAAGCCTGCGTGATCCTGAGGCATCAGGAACTCACAGTTGTAGGAGATGCGCTCCTTACCAGTAGCCTCATTGACCTGTCGCTGGGGTTCAGCAAGATGAGGAAAAGACAAACGAACATTTGATAAAAAGATAACTTCGGACATTACATTTACTCCATTGATTTACGAAAGCCAAGCTGGAAGCTCGGCGGGGGTTTCAACTGCGCTAAACAGCGGCGCAGCATTTGTTATGACAGCCTGGCGGCTATCAGATTCGGGAACGACAGTCAGTTTGCCAGCAATCTTGACGACATATTCCTGCTCCATACGGGCAAGCTGTCTGTCGGTAAGCTGAACCTTTGTGCCGTCTTTCTTGTCCCACGTCAGCTTCTCAGCCTTAGCAGGGGTGACGAGTTTGGTTTCATAGATCGCGCTTTTAGGGATGCCCATCTTCACGAGCTTCTCGGCCATCTCTTCTTCGGGTAATGCCCAAGCACGGGAGCCACGGCCATTAACCAGTTTGAGGCCGGCAATGGTTTGACCAGCTTCCAAGCGGCGCAGGGCTTCCTTCTCCACACCTTCGAGGAGTTGGCGCATCAGGGGAGCGGCTTCCATGATCTGACGGATCTGGGCATCGTCCATCGTGGATGGATCTTTGTCAGCGCTTTGCTGCGCGACATCGAGTGTTTGACTTACTACTGGCTGGAACATGATTCCTACCTCCTTCATTACGTTACTTGCCAGCGCGGAGCATGATCCCTTAGCGCGGCAAAATTTACATTGACTTTCACCCGGTACAAGCGGTGCATCTGGTTTGTCAGTTGCGGCAGCTTGCGTGATGATTGTACCCATGTTAGCCAACAGATCGCTTACAGCCACATCATGAGATGTGATTGGATTCATGCCGCGCAGTGCCAGCTTAGGCTGGATGATTGTCATGCGAACTGTTTTGAAAGGATAGGGGCCGTTAACGGGCAGCTTGTAGCCTGCCAGCACACCGTAAGCGTACTGCTCAAGCTGCAAGTTACCTTCAGCGCTAACGACACCCATACCATCTTTATAGTCGATCAGTTCCAAGATGTCATAACACTGAATCTGAACGTCCACTGTGCCGGACAAATCGTCACGGCCAAGCAAGTGCGCAGGGTCAACACGGGTTTCGCTAATTACCTTAGCGATAAAGAAAGGCGTGCCTTCTTCTTTTACTCGTTTGGCAATGTAGTCAAGTGCAATCTGCACGCGCTTGGCGCGGTCGGCGTCAACCTTAAACTGCCCTTCGTGGTCAAAAAGACTTTGACCAACGTATAAGGCAGCGTCCATGCCACTTTTGATGCAAGTCTCAAGCAACGTGTGGCTGTGTGTCCCGTCAACAGCGGCTTCACCGCTTTCTTGCTCAGGGTACTTGGCCTCCTCTCGAATGCTACCAGGGCACAAGGCCCAGCGGTTGCGCTTCGAGGGGGACAGCTTGGCGTGATCGCTCATTTCAGTGCCTCAACACCAGCAAACAACGCACCATAGTGCTCAGGTTTGACATCGTTGATGTTCTGGTAACCCAAGCTCACCAGTACGTTTTGGATCTGTGATCCCTTAGCTGCGCCCAGTGCCTTATATGCACTCATGACATAGTCGATTAGACCTTTGCCGTCAGAGAACGGTGCACCACCGGCCACAGGTGCAGGAGCTGGCGCAGGGGTTACAAAAGCTGGGGGAGCAGGCATGACGGGAGCCACGGGAGCGGTTACCACTGGTGCAACTTCTACCACAGGTGCAGGAGCTGGCGCAACGGGTGCGGCTGGTGCTACATTGCTCGACTCAAGTTTGGCAGTCAACGCGAGAACAGCGGCAGTCAGCGCTTCAATTTTATTTTCCAATGACATATAACGATTCCTTTTCGATTACGGGGGGTTGAATTACAAGGCGATCAGAATTGAACGCTTGCACTATCTCACGGAGGACATCGGACGGTTTACCGTACCTGTCTGCCTTTCGGTGAAATGCTTTGTGATCATTAGGCGTGAGCCTAACGGTCAAAAACTTGGTGAGGGGTTTGGTTGCCATAAATTATTTCCTGATCAGTTGCACAAAGTGTATCACAGTGTGGTACGATTGTACAACAGTTTGTAAAAATATTTTTAGCAAAGAAAAGCCCCGGTGGTTAGACCGGGGCTAAAAAGGAGAGACAAATTCATGAAACAAGTGACAACTGCATTGTCAGAAACGATTATATGAGCACAGCACCACAAGTACAACAACATCCTGCATCTGTTGATGCGTACATCCGTCACGGCTGGTCACTTGTGCCCATCCCTGCTGGCACAAAGGGGCCACGCACACCCGGTTGGAACCTTAAACCAAATGCTTTGAAGGCACAGGGTGATCTGCCCCAAGGCTTTGGTATTGGCTTGGCCCACGCTTACTCTGGCACGATGGCGCTTGACATTGATGAATGGGACAGCACCACCGTGGCGCTTAAGCAACACGGCATCGATCTCCAGGCGTTGTATGATGCTAACGATGCTGTCATTGTGGACTCGGGCAGGGCTGGCCACGGCAAACTTTTGTTCACGATGCCCTTTGGCCTGACGTTGCCGTCCAAAAAGATCCTGATTAACGGCATCACAGCATACGAGTTGCGCTGCGCTACGGCCAACAATCTTACGGTGCAGGATGTTCTGCCACCATCCATTCACCCCGAAACACAGCAACCCTACCGCTGGGCAGGAAAAGGTCACTGGACACGCTTGCCAGTGTTACCGCAGCCCCTGCTCGATCTGTGGCAAGGTCTGCTGGCGCAGGACAAGGAGCGCACGATTGGCACGGGTGAATCGATTGATGCTTCATGGGAAGACATCCGCACAGCGCTGGAAGCCATAAACCCTGACTGCTCTCGTGAAGAGTGGGTCACAGTGGGCATGGCGCTCAAGTGGGCCGGCGAACAGACAGATCAGCTTCAGACTGCGCTTACGCTTTGGAACGACTGGTCGATGCCGTCTGCCAAATATCCTGGCGAATCACAAATCGCTCACCAGTGGATGAGCTTTCGCAACGACAAAGCGACTGCGGTCAAGTTAGGATCGCTGTTTCACATAGCCAAACAACACGGATGGGTGCGCCCTATGCCTGACATTTCCACAATGTTCGCACAAGTGGAGTCACCCGCTGACCCAAAGTCAGTCATCGTTGACCTACGGCCAAGGCCACCGATGATGGATGTTTCTTTGTGGCCAGCCGTCATTGCTAGACGCGCAAACGAGATCGGCCAGACTGTTGGCTGTGATCCTCTTGTTCCCTTGTTCGCAGGCTTAGCCGCAGTGTGTGGCGTAGTCGATGCACGCACACGGCTTGAGCTGATCAAAGACTTCAAGGTTCCCCCAGTGCTGTGGCTGATGACGATCGGCGCACCGGCAGACAAGAAGACACCAGGCTCGGCCCCCATGCTGGCCCCACTCAAACACCTTGAGATGGAAGACCGGCCACGGTTCAAGAAAGAGCTTCTCGACTGGGAAGGTCAAGAGGCCATGTATGCGTCAAGCAAAAAGGCGTTCCTTGACTTCTCAGCTTCACCCGATGCCCTGCTCGATACCAGCCAAGCGCCATCGGTGCATGAGCTGCCGCCCCAGCCCGTGCCCCTTCGCATCACCGTGGATGACGTGACCAGTCAGAAGCTAGTGCGTTTGGCAGCAGACAGACCCCGTGGGTTGCTCTGTGCTTTAGACGAGATGAACAGCTGGGTGCGTAAGCTAACAGACAAGGCCAGTGGTGAGGATCGCTCGGCATGGGTCAAGGCTTACGAGTCATCAAGCTATGAGATGGATCGCGTAGGCAGTGGATCGATCTATGCTGAAAACCTGGCCGTATCGATCTACGGCAACATCCAACCCCGTGTGTTCCGTGAGAACCTGCACAACCTTTCAGCAGACGGCCTGGTTCAACGCTTTGTGCCTTGCATCCTGAACGGTGACTTGACCAAGAAGCCCATCGAGATCCCCGACTATCTGTTGAACAAAGATCAGTGGGAGCAGACCTTGCGCATCGTGTTTGCCCTGCCTGCCACAACTTACCAGCTTAGTCCTGAGGCCAAGGTTGTGTACCAAGAATTCCAAGACTGGTACGACAGCAAGCGAAATGATGAGCGTCTCTTGCAGTCTGACGATACGTTTATGACGGCCTTCGGTAAGTTGGAAGGCTTAACAGGCCGTTTGATTCTCATGTTCCATTTGATTGAATCGCCCTTTAGCATGGTAGTCAGTGCAGAGCTGACCCAGCGGGTGATTCAGTTGGTTCAGTCTTATGTTGTGCCGGCGTATCGCTATGCACTGGCCGAGCTAAGCGGCTCGTCCAACTTTGATACCTGGCTGCGTGACTACATCATCCAACACGCCGATGAGAGCACGATCACCATGGCTGAGATCAAGCGGTCAGCACGCCGTCAGATCGAGAAGGTCAACGTGTGGCAACAAGACCAAATGATCTACGGCGCGATGTATCCGCTGGAGCAGGGAAGGTGGGTCATGCGAATGGATGACGGCACACGGGAGAACCAGCACCATGCCCAGTGGGCCATCAACCCTGCACTGGCTGTGCAGTTTAAGGATCACCGCAAGGCTGTCATCGATGCTAAGCAGCGCCAGCTTGACGAGATCTACAGGCTGTCCAAAAAAGAAAAACCCCGTGTTTACGGGGCTGAGTTGCTGGATTGATCAAGCCCCGCGAGGGGCTTTTTCATTGCTTCATATTCCTGACAAAGCAAGCAAAGCTGGCAGCAGTGTCCCCAAAGGGCATGACATCAAACTGCTTGGCTACTTCTTCGAGCACCTGATTGCGCTGCGATACAGACACGAACACATCAAAGTGATACGGCTGTCCCTCTATGTCTCTCAGGATTTGCTTGCCAAGGTTACTTTGCTTTTCAACCATGTTGAAGGCTTCGTCCTCTTCTTGTGTCCAATCAGTCATGTGTTCTTCTCCTTGAGTTGATAGTCTTTAAAAACAGTTCCTTTGCTTGCATCACCTTTCCAACATTCACTCACCCAACCGCGCTTTCCTGATTTGTAAGTGCGCCAATGTCCACGCACTTGA
>Ga0315909_10001044_pt1 | contig 37401 bp, 54 predicted proteins | sample LakEriMetagenome_11_FD_203527 | JGI IMG/M metagenome (GOLD analysis project Ga0315909, IMG submission 203527) | Freshwater fungal communities from buoy surface, Lake Erie, Ohio, United States - Buoy 2 MA125 | ecosystem: Environmental > Aquatic > Freshwater > Lake | place: USA: Lake Erie, Ohio... | reverse complement strand
CCTACACCCCCAACAAGGATATTGATGGGGATTACACGGTTGATATCACCTATGGACTGATGGCCGGATTAAACCCCAACCAGGCTTTGGTATTCGGACTCCAAGCGCGCGGAGACCAATTAATTTCTCGCGACTTCCTCCGCCGTCAGATGCCTTGGGAAATCAACGTTACACAAGAAGAACAAAAAATTGAAATAGAAAAACTGCGTGACTCTCTTGTTGCAGCAATAAGTGGATACGCGCAAGCTATCCCTTCACTTGCAACACAAGGACAAGATCCTGGTGAGATTCTTTCACGTATTGCAACAGTTATCGCTGGTAGACAAAAAGGTCAACCTATAGAGCAGGTAATCGCGGAAGCGTTTGCCCCTCAAGCGCCACCTTCTGCTGAGGTTGTACCACCTGGTATGGAACAACCCGTCCCCGGTTCCTCAGGTCAGGTTCCCTCTGGTGGTGCTTCAGGATTAAGTGCAATAACTGGTGGTCCACGTGGCGTGGTGCCAGGACAAGTGGGACAAGGTGGTCGTCCACCAATACAAAGTTTGCTCGCCGGACTTACCGGTGGTGGCAAGCCGACACTATCTTCTAGTGTCTCAAGAATGGTCCCTGCGGGCTAAGAAAAGGAAAAAAAATGAAGTCATTTAGTGGCGGAAAGAAGCCAGCAAACCAAGGGTCTGCTGGAAAAGCTTACGAACAACCAGTTAAAAAATCTGGTGTTCCAAGTATTGCAAAACCAGGTATGTCAAAGACAATGTTCTCTGCACAACCATCTGGTACACGTGGTGGCAAAGCACCAAAACGCGCTGGTAAGTAATAATTAAATTTAAGGACGTATAATAATGGCAAGAGGTGGAATGAGACCAACAGCACCGCAAAACAATCCTATGAATGTTTCTGCGCGTGGTGGTAATGGTCAAAGCGGTGACGCTACACAAGCAGCCAAATATGTCCCAGGTCTCCCTTATGGAGAAGGACAGGCTCTAATGCAAACGCAGCAAGCTTCTCCTTTGGCTGCGGCTCCGAGTATTGAACAATCAAGTATGCCTTCGGGCCTCGCATCAGCCGCAGCCTCACAATCAGTTGTACCAATGAATGCACCAACCTCAATGCCAAATATTCCAGTTACTGACGGGGCTGATTTTGGACCAGGCGTAGGTATGGATGCTTTAGGTTTAGGCAGTCGCGATCAAGCAGCAGATGATGCTTATGCAGCGCAAATTGCCGCTTATATGCCAGCTTTATTAACTATTGCAGCAAATCCTAATACATCAAACATGACACGTATGATTATTAGAAAACTCAGGGACCAAATTTGATTGATTTAAACGAGCGTTTGGGTTTTAGCGAACGAATAACAAGGCTCGGTAAAAATCTTGGTGGAGCAGTTCTATCCCCTGCTAAACTTGTGTGGGACGTTGCTACAGCTCCTCTTAATGATGCCGAAGAGTTTAATGGTATTTCTAATACTTTAAAAACATCTGTTGGCAATTTTGTTAAATCTGTTGGTCGCCCAATTGGTAATTTACTGTCAGACATTGATGCTATAAATAGAACCTTTATTCGCGAACCTTTAGGTACAGCTTCTTTAGCTATCTGGGAAATGCGTAATAATGATGTTGATTTTAGCGCAGCTTGGGAAAAGGCTTGGGAAGCAAGAAACGAAGTCTCACTTGGTCAATCACTTGCTGCTAACATTTTTAGTAATACCTTTACTCGTAGCGCTTTTGTTGATGAATCAAAAGGTGCTAACCTTTTTAATGAATTTGATATTTTTAACAAAGAAGAACGCGACAAAGTTTTTAAGCAATCAGCATTTGGTCGTATTGCTTCTGGTAGTTTTGATTTTACTGCACAACTTTTTGGTGACGTAACCCTTGTCGGTGGTAAAGTTGCTAAAGGTGTTCGTTTAGGCGAAGCAGGAATTAGTTCTCTTAAAAGATTTAAAACTCCAGAAGAATTACAAGTAGCAGTTTTTAGAGAAATTGATTTAGCTAAAGAAGCACAAGTTGCTTTACGTGATGGTGTTGAAGGTGTAGTTAATAAATACTCAACTCCTATTAAAAATTATCGTGATAATGGTATAGGATATGCATTATCAACAGATTTTGTTAAATCATCAGATGATCCAGGAACTCTTGGATATTTACTGGGTACAGCCAAAACAGATGATGAAGTAGCGTTTACTATGCGCGCTGCTCTTGGTGATAAAACAGCACTTACAGAATTACAAAAATTACGTCCTTCTAACGCTGCAGCTATGAATAAAATGTTTGGTAATCTTAGCGAAGCTGATAAAAACGTAATAGCTCCTTTATTTGATCCACAAACTGGTAGAATATTAGATATTAACGAAAATCCAAAAGCTTTATCAGAAGCAGGATTTGAATATGATGATCTTTACCAAAACAATGATTTCTTTAAAAAGTTTGTTGACACTTTTGAATCCCCATCTCAAAAAGGCGTTGGCACAACTGACAAAATGGTTACACGTACTTTTGGTACGTCAGAGCGTTATAAAAGATTTGAAGATTTTATAGCCAAAGGTAGAGTAACTAAACTTCTTGGTAATCCAAAACCCGGTTCTTCTACAGTAGAATTTTTTCAACCAACCCGTTGGAATCGCGCATACGCGCGCGTAACTTGGGCTGCAGGTGAGAGACCAGCATACATTGCTAACATAAATAGCCCTGATTCATATCAAGAAATACTTGCATCAGTTAATCGTGCTCGTAAAGTTATTGGTAATCAAAAAGTTGATGCCGCAGGTAAAATGATTTATGAAGGCTTTAGTGCAGATGATGCAAGTAGAATAATTAAAGAATATTCTGCTGCAACAACACCTGAACAACGTTCTATTGTTATTTTAAAACTTGAAGAAGAAGTTGTAAACAAAGTAGCACAAAAACATGGAATATCTTCAGAGCGTGCTAAAGAAATTTTTGATGGTAATACTCGCGCTAAACAATCAGCTTTAGCATCTTTTAAAGAACGTGGTTATGGTTTAGATAAAAACGGAGACCTTATCAAGGTTCCTATATATGAATCACAAACAGCAAACCATATGCCTATTATGGATTTTGATGTTCTTGATAGAACAATTCAAAACAATTTATCTGTTCTTAAAGGTCCTTTGACTCTTAAGGATAGCGTTGTTGATCTTGCTGATGTTATGCAAGATTTGTTTAAAGTCGGTGTTTTGCTTCGTCTTGGTTACACCACACGTAACGCTGTTGATTCACAACTTCGTATTATGGCTGCTTATGGCCCAATGATTGCTTTAAAGAACATACCTAAAGGTATAGGTAATTTCATTACTAACGCCTCAACTGTCCCTGGACGTTTAGTTGATAATATTAAAGTTTGGCGAGGTAAGGAAACAGTATCTTCTTATAGAAGTAGAATTGATGTTGAAGCTAGACAACTTGGTAAACAAATTGGTGAAATTGAATCTAATATCAAAGCACTAGATGACAAAATTGCTAAAGTTGAAGCAGGTCCAGTAATCCCAGAGTTTCAAGCTGAAGGATACACTGTTGATGAATCACTTATTATTAAATTTGGTAATGATCAATCTGTTCAAAAAGTAATTGATAAACAAAATGAAATATTTGTTAATAACCCTAGATTTTTAAAAGATGTTGATAAAGAATTTTATGATACTGTAGAATATCCAGTTTCTGATGAAATGAATGAAATCTTATCATACACCAGAAGTAAAGCTCAAGAAGGTGTACTTAAGAAAAAGGGTTTGTTTCCATTAAAGGTTATTCTTGATGGATTAGAAGGCAGAGGACCACTTGGGCAAGTTGGTGGACCAGAATACATTGAAGCAATTATTAAACGTGGTCGTGCAGACTATGTAGATAAAGTTGATGATTTTGGAATTAATACCCAAGGTGTTGTTCAAGCAGAATTAAGTCCTGGTGGTTTTGGTAAAGGCGAATGGGAACAAATATCAATTACTGATGGTAGAAGTAAAACTCGCTACGTTAAAGTTGATTGGTTTCCAAGCACTGCAAAAAAGAATGAATTTATTGAAGAAGCTAAAGAAAGATTTTATCGCGAATCCTACACTCCTGATGAATTAAGAGCAAGCCTTAAAGCTCAAGAAGAACAACACGCTGCTAAGTATTTACAAAACTGGGATCCTGATACTTCATTGTATTATGGTGAAAAACAAAACCTTACAACAGAACTTGAAAATCTTAGATTAAAATACAATAGTATTGTTGATGATATTGCAAAGATTGATGCACCAATCACAAAGAAAACTATTGGTCAAGAAGACATTATTATTCCAAGTCAATTTGGTGAAGCATATACTGCGCGTGGTTCTAGAGGTTTAGGTACAGAACTTAACGTAAGAGACGTTTCTAATGCCGGTACTTATGAATCACAGGTAACTGGTTATTCTTCAGCATTAATGAGAGATTTAGAATTTACTGGTCAAGCAACTATTACCCCTGACATGGTAAACTATTACGAAGAATTTGCAAGAGCTCATAATAACATATTAATGAATGACTCTACAACAAGGTATTTGTTAAGTAAATATAAGTTATCAAATGATTGGGACAAGGCCGCTAAACAAACAGAAAACTGGTTAAGAAATGCGCCAGAAGGTAAGGCTGCTGCTAAAAGACTTAGTCCTTTATCTGTTAATAAAGATGCACCTGTTTCTTTAGGTTTAGCTTCTGATGATATTGCTGAGTATATTCAGGTAATGGTTAATAATACTAAAAATCTTATTCCTGAAGGAACGTTTAAAGACGAACTTGTAGACAGAATTATTAAACGTAAAGTTTTTACACCAAATGAATTGCGTAAAATGTTTCCTGATACAAGTTCATTGTCACCAATAGTTGGTAGAAAACTTGAAGAAGATTACACTAGAAATATTGCTAAATCGTTTAACAAATGGATTAATCAAGCATTTAAAGTATTAGGCACAATACCTGAAGATAAATGGGCAAGACTTCCATTATACGATACCCTTTACAGAAATGATTTTACTCAAAGAGTAATGTTAAGTGAAGCTTTAAAAGGCGGAGCTTTAACTTCAGCTGAAATGGGCAGATTAATGAAAGCTGCTCACACCCAATCTGTACGCGAAGTTAATAAAATTCTTTACACAGTTATTCGCAAGAGTAATCTTGGTGGTTTAACCTTTATCCGTATGATTTCACCATTTTTTGGTGCTCAAGAAAACGCTATAAAAACTTGGGCACGCTTAGTTGGTCGTAATCCAGTAATCTTAAACAGAGCACAACTTATTTGGACAGCACCTAACCGTGCAGGGTTTGTTACAGACAGAGATGGCGAACCTATTGAGCAAGAAGCATTAAGCTCTGATGGAACAATTTGGTTAGAAGTACCGCAATCATTGCAAAAACTTCCTGGTCTTAACTCATTAAATCAAATGGGTATACCTAAGAGATCTTTAGATATCGTTTTCGGTGGTGGTTTTGAACTACCTGTTGGTCCTTATGTAGCAATTCCGGCTTCTACCATTGTTAAAAAGAAACCAGAACTTGAAGAATCATTAAAATGGGCTTTACCTTTTGGTCCTGAGCGCAATGCTGTGATGGCTATGATTCCTACTTGGATGAAACGTCAAATCGTTAAGACTCAAGGTCAAGATAGCCCAGAATTTGCTCGTATGTACCAACTAATTTGGACAACTGAGCAACATAAAGCACGCGAAAATGGCACACCATACAAAACTCCACAAGAGATTGAAAAAATGGTTAAAGCATTTTACAATATGCGTACTATTGCTAACTTAGTTCTTCCTTTCTCACCACGTTTTGATTCACCATACCGTATGCACATGGATATGTGGCGTGAATACCAAAGAAAATTTGGTAAAGATGCTGATGAAATGTTCTTAAAAGATCATGAAGAATTCTTTGATCTAGCAATTAGCCTTTCACAAAATGTTGGTGGAGTTCAAGCATCTGTTGATGCTGTTTCTGCTACTAAAGCTAATAAGGAACTTGTTTCAACACTTTATGCAACTGAACCATCATTAATTGGTTTGATAGTAAATAACCCTACAGGTTATGATTTTTCTCAAGCAGCTTACGAATGGCAATATGCTACACCAGTTACCCCTGGTTCTAAGCAAACATTTCGTGGTACTTCAGATCCTTTTGAGGTTCAAAGACGAAATGAAGCAACAAAGGGTTGGGTTAAATACAGACAGTTTATGTCTACCCAAGTTGAACCAGTTTTAATGGATCGTGGAATAAGCTCAATTCGTGATCGTAGGGCAAAAGATCTTGCAGCTATGCGTAATGATTTTATTACTAAACTTGGTACAGAAAATGTTGCTTGGCGTGATGACTGGTTGGATACTGACGGATCTAAAACTGGTCGTGTAATTCGTGGTCTTCAAGCAATTCTAAGTGATGAAAAGTTTATGCAAGTAAATGCAAATAATCCTACTTGGAAATCTGTTGCTTTGTATCTTCAATTAAGAGATCAAGTTGCTGATGAGTTATCACAACGTAGAGTTAAATCTTTAGGTGCTAAAGCTAATATAGGAATTGCTCAAGCATTTGATGCAGCAGTTGGACAATTAAAACAACAAGATATTGGATTTAGTGATCTTTATGATAGATTTTTATCTAATGATCTTGTTTACGACAAATTTACAGTGGGTGAATAATGGCTCAATATACTAGAGAAGAAATCGTTGGTATCTTGCGTGAAGCAGGTATACCAGAAAAAGATATTCCTATTATGGTTGCTATTGCTTTAGCAGAGTCTAGAGGCAATACTGATGCCATTGGTGACGAAAATCTTGTTAATGATAAATGGGATGAAAGCATTGGTTTATTTCAAATACGTAGTTTAAAAAACCCTAATGACCCAAGATTTAATAAAGCAGACAAACTAAGGATTAAAGATAAGTTATTTGATCCGGTTTACAATGCTAAAGTTGCTTACGAAATTAGCAAAAGAGGAAAGACTTGGAAAGACTGGACAACTTTTACCGAGGGAACCTACAAAGAATTTATGGATACCAGTCCTTCTCGTTCAAACATTAGACTAGCCGGTGGCGGCATAAAAGGAAGAAGTAAACCAATAGTTATGGCTGAAGAAACAGTAAATGTAACTGAAGAAAATAAAGATCAATTTTTAGTTCCAGCTGTGGTTGGACGAGGCGGTAGCGCACTTTTAATTCCTAAAGCAAAAAGAGAAGCTAATTCTAAACTAAGCAAAGAACGTAAAAAATTAGATGATTTAATTGAAGACTTTGAAAACATCACATCTACTGTAACTCAAGAGCAGATTGACAAACAAACAAAAAAAGTTGAAGCTGCAGAAGCAGAAGTAATTGCTGTTGAAGAAAAAATACAAGAAGTAACAGGTAGAAAAGAAAAAGAAGCAAGTAAAGAAAAAGATCTTTCTAGAACTGATACTCAAATTTCTCGTATTGAAGAACAACTTAATCAAATAAGATCTACCGGTAAAATGCCAGTTGTCCCTGGTCAAAGAGGACCTTCTTCTCCTGCAAAAAAAGGATACGTTCAAGATCTTGAAGATAAACTTAGCGATTTAAGAAGAGAAAAACAAAACTTACTAATTGACGCAGACGTTAAAGCTGTTGAAGATTTTGTACCCAAAACTCCTGCGTATGTAAATCCAAATCTAACAACTAATACTGATGGTTCCCCAAAACCAATAATTCCTAGAGGTATGGGTGAATCAGTTTATCTTGGTGATGTTGAAACATTTAAAGAGGTACCACTTCCTTCTCTTGGTCAGACAACTGAAACAAGAACAATGGCTGTTTCCGCTGGTACTAATGTGCCTCAAGATCTTGAAACACTTAAAAGAATGTGGTTCAATACTGATCCAAAAGCACAAGCTTTAGTTAAAAGATTTAAAGATCAATATGCTGCTAGAGGTTTAGTTGCAACTCAAAGAGACTGGGAATCAGCCTTAAATGACACAGCTGGTGTCAATATGGATAATCCTACTCAAACCCTTTGGCAAACTGTAGATAACATGATTTCCGGTGGTGCCGGTGGTACAGGAACTGGCCCTTCTGCTAAAGAACTTAAAAACAGAAAAGAAGCAATTAGGCTTATTGCAACCGAACTTGGTGTTGAACTTACTGATGGTCAAGTTAATTCACTTGGTTACGAATACGCAAATGGCAACATTGATGCAACAACTGTTAGATCACGCATTGCCTCAACTGGTAACATTAACTTTGCTACTGGTGAAGCCGCTAAAACTATTGATGCATTAAAAGCATCTGCTGCTGCTTATGGTGTATCTTATGACCCTTCTTGGTACAACCAATCAGCTAGAGATATTCTTACAGGTAAAGTTGACAACGATACTGTAACTCAACAACTTAAAGAATTAGCTAAATCACGTTATCCTTCATTGGTTAAGCAAATTGATTCAGGACTTACTGTTAGACAAGTTGCTTCACCATATTTTCAATCTATGGCTAACATTCTTGAAGTTAACCCTAATGATATTACTATGGAAGACCCTACAATTAAACAAGCATTTACTTCGCTTAATGTTGATGGTCAACCTTCAACTAAAGCTTTATGGCAATTTGAGCAAGAATTAAAACAAGATCCTCGTTGGAGATTTACTAAGAACGCTCAAACTGACCTTATGGGAACGGCTCGTAAAGTCCTTCAAGACTTTGGATTGGTATCTTAATGGCAAAGCCATCATCACCTTCTAAGACACAGCAAGCAGTTGCTGCTAATAAGGCTGCTCAACAAGCAAGAACTCAACGTGTTGCTGAGACTACTAAAAAACTTGAACAACTTAAAAAGCCAACTGAATCTACTACTAAACCTACTACTACTACATCTACAACTTCTACTGGCCGCCCTACTGGTCCTGCTATTGCAACTGTATCTAATGAAGAAGCAGCAAGACGTGCAGCGCAAGAAGTTGAAAATGCTCGTATTCAAACACAAAGAACTGATTGGGTTGAATACACAACTCAAATGTTTAATAACTATGGTCTCGGTACTCTTGCTCCTAAGATTACAGAATATGTTCAACAAGGTTTTAGTCCTGATACTGTAACTCTTAAACTTCAAGAAACACCGGAATATAAACAACGTTTTGCTGGTAATGAATCACGCAGAAAATCAGGATTGTCTGTTCTTTCACCTAAAGAATATCTTGCAACAGAAGATGCCTATCGTCAAATTATGAGATCAACTGGTTTACCTAAAGGTTTTTATGATTCACCGGATGATTTTAGTAAATTCATTGAATCAGATGTTTCCCCAACAGAACTTAAACAACGTGTTGATTTAGCACAAACTGCTATAGATAACGCTGATCCTTACTACACACGTACCCTTCAAGAAATGTACGGTCTATCTAACGGAGATATGATTGCTCAAGTTCTTGACCCACAACGTGCATTGCCATTTATTACTAAACAAGCACAAGCTGTTCAATTTGGTGCTGCTGCCGTTCGTCAAGGTTTACAAGTTGCAAAACCTGTTGCTGAACAATATGCAGGTATGGGCGTTACAGAGCAACAAGCAGAACAAGGTTTCCAAGCAGTTGCACAAATACTTCCAACAGCTGAAAGACTTGGTCAAATCTATGGACAAAATTATAATCAAGAACAAGCGTTATCTGAAGTCTTTGGTGGACCTATGAGTGCTGATGCAATTCAAAGACGTAGAAGACTTGTAGAAATGGAACAATCATCATTTGCTGGCCGTGCAGGTGTAGGTAGAAGTTCACTTGCACAAGGAACACAAGGCCAGATTTAAAAACCTGCTAAGCGCACCGGCACTTAGAAGCGTAACCGAAGACCGGTAGTAATAGCCATCACAGATTCCCCTGTTTGTGTATGTGGATTACGACAACTTAATGAAAGGGAGTGGCTGCAATGGCCAACCAATACGAATACGAAGACGAATACGAAGAGCAAGATAACGGCCCAGCCGAACTTCGCAAAGCACTAAAGAAAGCACAAAAAGAACGTGAAGCTATTGAAGCTGAACTTTCTCAACTGCGTTCCGATATGCGTTCTCGTTCCGTCAAAGATGTATTGGCCTCAAAAGGTGTATCAGATAAACTAGCGAAACTTATTCCTAGTGATGTGAACACACCTGAACAGATTGATGCTTGGTTAAGCGAATACAGTGATGTATTCGGTATTAAACAAGATGAGCCTGTTCAACCTGCCGTTGATGAAGAAACAATCAACGCTAATCAACGAATCAATAATGTTACTTCAACAGCACAAAACCCTTCAGGTGAGCAATCGCAACACCAAAAGGTTTTAGCTGCGAAAACAAAAGATGAACTTGATCAGCTGTTGTTTGGTCAATCACTCGGTAGATAAACGCAACTACTATCAACCTTGAAAGAAGGTGAACTAAATTGCCTACAGAAAATTATACTAGTACTAGCACCGCGTCCCTTGGAACTTCCTTGGTACAGACTGCTTATGACCGCTATGTAGAATTTGCTCTGCGTGCTATGCCACTTATCCGCGATGTTGCTGATAAGCGCCCTGCACAACAGGCTATGCCAGGTTCATCTGTCGTATTCCAGTTATACACTGATTTATCGGCAGTAACCGGCACTTTAACTGAAACTGTAGATCCAGATTCAGTAGCTTTAGGAAATACAAGCAACGTAACCGTAACTCTAAATGAATATGGAAACGCTGCAATCGCAACACGCAAATTAGAACTGTTCTCATTGTCTGATGTTGATCCAGCAATCGCTGACATCATCGCATTCAATATGGCAGATTCTATTGACAACTTTGCACAAACAGTGCTACGTCAAGGTTCAAACGTAATTTACTCAGGTGGTGGAACAACAACTACTGGTGTTACCGGTGGTTCTGTCATCACTTCAGCAAATATCCGTAGAGCTATTGCTAAATTGCGTGCAAACAAAGCTGTTCCACGTGTTGGTGAATTGTACTGGGTTGGAATACATCCAGAAGTTTCACACGACTTACGTGCAGAAACAGGCGCAGGCGGATGGCGCGAAGCACACGTTTACAACGAATCAGGTGCTGGCAATCTATGGCCAGGATCAATCGGTGTATACGAAGGTGCAATGTTCGTAGAATCACCACGTTTGTACAACGCTACAGACGGTGCTTCTGGAACTACACGCGTATTCCGTACACTAATTGCTGGTAAACAAGCACTTGCTGAAGCAGTTGCTGAAGAACCACACGTAGTTATCGGACCTGTTACCGATAAGTTAATGCGTTTCCGTCCAATCGGATGGTACGGCGTTCTTGGATTTGCTCGCTACCGCGAAGCATCCTTGTTCCGCATTGAGTCAACCTCAAGCATCAACAACGTCTAATTTAGGCGAAATTGTAGCCCCCATTGGAAACGGTGGGGGTTACACCTTTTAAGGAGAACAATGGCTTATTATTTTTTACCACCTACTGTTGAAGAAGGCCCTGCCGGTGGTGGAGCATTGTTTTACCGTTATAAGTTGACTAGGGCTAATAGTGTTTTACAGAGGACTGACGGGTCCTATTATAGTGTTCGTACCCCAAGCGTTGATGAAACACAATCCGCTTTGTATTACTATCCGGGTGGTCACAAGAATTTGATTTCTGATGCAGAACGTACAAGTTTAATCGCTGCCGGTTACGGCGCCAATATTATAGAGGAATAGATGACACCAGGTAGATACAATATGAAAGTTTATCAAGGGGCTACTTTTACCCTTAGACCACAGTGGAAAATTGATGGCACATATGTTAATGTGACCGGTTACACTGCTGCTATGAGTGTTAAGTATTCACCTACTTCTGTTTCAACAATTATTTCTTTGACTTCTTCTAACGGTAAAATTACTGTTGGTACTACTGATGGTAAGTTTACTTTGAATCTTACTGCTGCTGAAACCACAGCTTTGGCTGCTGGTAATTATGTTTATGATCTTGAAGTTACTGCCCCTGATTCTACTGTGACTCGTTTACTTGAAGGTGGCTTTACTGTTTACGAAGGGGTCACTTCTTAATGACAACAGTTTTTTCTACAGCAGTTGTTGAGATTCCAACAACGACAACAACTCTTAACGTTGAATATGAAGAGACTGTCATTGTTGAACTTGGTGTTTTGGGTCCTCAAGGTTTTGAAGGTTCCACTGGACCAACGGGTCCTACTGGTCAATCTATTACAGGAGCAACTGGTGCAACGGGTGAAACAGGTCCTACAGGTTCTCAAGGTTTACAAGGCAATACTGGTGCAACAGGTCCAACTGGCGCTGTTGGTGCTACTGGAGCAACTGGTGATACAGGTGCTACAGGCCCAACTGGTTCGCAAGGTTTGCAAGGTGTCACCGGTCCTACTGGTGATGCTGGACCGACAGGTGCAACAGGTGAGACTGGACCTACAGGCCCACAAGGCATTCAAGGTTTACAGGGTGTAACAGGTTCAACCGGATCAACAGGAGCTACAGGCGACACAGGACCCACTGGTCCTACAGGTGCCGATTCCACTGTAGCGGGTCCTACAGGCCCTACAGGGGCCACAGGAGCCACTGGTGTGGGTGATACTGGCGCTACTGGGGTAACTGGTGCAACAGGACCTACCGGTCCTACGGGTGCTGATGGTTTTCTTGGTGGTACTGGTGCTACGGGTGCAACCGGGGCAACTGGGGCTACTGGTCCAACGGGACCAACAGGTGCCAACGGAACTATTGGTGTTGATGGTGCAACCGGTGCTACCGGTGCTACCGGTGCGACAGGTCCTACGGGTAGTACTGGTCCGACTGGTCCGTTGCCTTTTTATCAGACCACTGACCCTACTGGTGTTACTGTTACTGGTACACTTTGGATTGATTCTGATGGTACTACTACTGGTTTGAATCAGAACGACTATTTGTTGAAGACTGAATTGTATAATGAGGGTATTCATCCGTTTATGTTAGGTGGAATGTAATTATGCCGAAACCAATGTATGTTTGGTCTGGTACACAGTGGGTGAGTGTTGCAACTGAGGTTGAGTCTTTGGCTGGTTTTGCTACTCAATCTTATGCTGACAATGTTCCTGGAACAAGATTAATTGTTCCTACTAGCGTTGCCGTTGGTTCAGGTTCAGGTTCTGTTAACACTAACGGAACTGTTACTTTCAGTGGTGCAAGCACAGTTGCTATTAATGGTGTATTCAGTTCTGCTTACGATAACTATAAAATTGTTCTTAATACTGTTGGCTCTAGTGCTGCAAATATGTGGTTTCGTATGAGAAATAGTGGCACTGATGAAACTGGAAACAGTTATTATTCACAATTGGTTGCAGGAAATAGCACAACAATTTCTGGTTCAAGGTCACAAGCAACTTATGGTTGGGCTGGACAAGTTAACGGCACACAATATGCTGGTTTTGAAGTAGCAATGTATAATCCTTTTAATACAAGAAATACTGTTTGGCATTCTATTAATACTGAAATTAGTGGTGGTGCTTCTGCTGTAAGATTTTATAATTTTACTGGCGCTTTGGCTACAACTACTTCTTATAATTCTTTATTGTTGTATCCAGATAGCGTTAATATTACAGGTACTGTTTCTATCTACGGATTGAAGAACTAAATTGACTAAACCACTTTATTTTTATAACGGTTCTACATTTGAACTCGTAGGACCAACAACACCACAATCACCAATCGCCTACCAAACAAGTGCACCAACAGCACCAGCAACAGGCGACCTGTGGATAGACTCCGACGGGGATGTTGACACATACAACCGTCAACTAACCAGATACTACTTCGTTGCAACAGCAGGACAAACTTCTATCACAGGCATTGACGCAAACGGTTTAACCCTAGCCTATGTGGCTGGGTCTGAGGCTGTGTATGTGAATGGTGCTTTGCAGGTTCGTGGTCAGGATTACACTGCCACTAACGGCACATCAGTTGTTATGTCAAGCGCTTTGGCTGTTAATGATGTTGTTGAAATTTTTGCTTATACTGCGTTCACTGTTGCTAATGCTTACACTAAGTCTGAGACTGATGGTGTGGCTGCTGCTGCGGCAGGGTTGCGTATGGTTGTACCAACATCAGTAGCGGTTGGTAGCGGTACTGGTTCTGTGGATGCTATTGGTAACGTAACATTTAGTGGTGCATCTTCTGTAAGCCTTAATGGTTGTTTTACTAGCACATACGATAATTATAGAATATCTTTTGCAAATATGTCTAACACAGCAAGTGCTAATATTCAGTTAAGATTTCGTGTTTCTGGTGCTGATAATTCAACTTCTAATTATCGTTATGCTGGAAATCAAACTGGAACAGATGGAAGTTCTGGGATTTCTGGTGCTATTACTACATTTATTAGGATTGGTTATCACACAACAGGACAAAGAAACTTTATAACTGGTGTTGATGTAATTAATCCATTTTTAACTATAAATACAGGTACTTGGAACTCTAACTTTGATGGTAGTGGTGCAAACTCTTATGCAACAATGACCACAGGTATGTTTAATGGAGATGTTTCTTTTGACGGTTTTACTGTTTTTCCTGCCTCTGGTAATATTTCTGGCACTATTCGCGTTTACGGTTACAAGGACTAGGGGAGAACAATGACTAGGTCAAGACAAACCGCTGATTGGGGTTCACGTGCAGGGTTGGCTAAGATTGTGCCTTCTTCTGTTGCTGTGGGTTCAGGTACAGGTTCAGCAGATTCTTTAGGAACAATAACCTTTTCAGGTTGTTCAAGTCTTTCATTAAATGGTTGTTTTACATCTACCTACAATTATTATTCAATAATGTTTGTTGGTGATGGTTCTACAACTGCAGCAAATTTACAATTTCGTTTGAGAGTTGCTGGTACTGATAACAGTACTGCAAGTTCTTACATTTCACAATCAGTTCAAGGAAACAGCACTACTGTTGCTGGTGTTAGGGAAACTACTAATTATGGTGTTCTTGGGCAAGTTGGTAGCGGAAACCCAAACGCTTTGGATATGAAACTTTATAAACCATTTTTGGCTGAAAAAACCGCAATACTAGCACAGATGCAACAGGCAGAAGATGTGTCACGTGTTCGCAATGTATCAGGTATTCATAATCAAAATACTTCTTATGATGGAATTACTTTTTTTCCAGGTACAGGAACTTTTTCTGGAAGAATGTCAGTTTACGGTTACAACTAAGAAAAGGAAATAACAATGCCAAAAGAAGCAATAGATATAACCCCAGCAGGAAGCGCAGTACCAGTCTACCTAGAGAGTCCAACTGATGAAGAGTTGGCTGAACGTCAAGCAGAACACGAAGCAAACGAAGCAGCCAAGGCTGCACGAGAAGAAGTTCGCGAATCCGCTCTAGCAAAACTAGCAGCCTTAGGGTTAACAGAAGAAGAACTACAAACCCTATCAGTCTAATTCATTAAGGGGACTAATGAAAATAGCAGCATACACAATTGCATTAAATGAAGAAAAACACGTGATGCGTTGGCTTGAAGGAACAAGAGACGCAGATGTTCGTGTGGTAGTAGACACAGGTTCAACAGACAGAACAGTTGCTTTGCTACAAGCAGCACCAAACGTTATTGTTCACCAAGTGTCAATTAAACCTTTCAGGTTTGATGACGCAAGAAACGCAGCCTTAGCTTTGATCCCTGCTGATGTTGATGTTTGTTTATCACTTGATATGGATGAGATACCAGAGTTTAACTTCTTCCACACCGTTCGCGAAACCTGGGAACCCGACACTGGTCGTGGTTGGGTTTGGTGGGACACCGGTAACAAGTGGAGAAACAACAACAGGTTGCACGCACGTCACGGGTACAGGTGGATTAAACCCTGCCACGAAGTAACCTTCCGTTATGCTGAGGGTGAAGAGAAAACTTTAGAATACGATTTGACAGTGTTTCATAAACCTGATGACACTAAAGCAAGAACCTATTATTTACCGATGCTTGAAGCAGCAGTGCACGAAGACCCACGCGATGCACGAATGTGGGCCTACCTGACACGCGAATACTATTTTCATCGCAAGTGGGAAAAAGTTATTGAGTCTGCTTTTGCCACATTAAACGCTGGTGGTTGGTATGTTGAGCGTTCTGCTGTGTGTCGTGCTGCAGGTCAGGCTTCACAGGAACTTGGTAATAAAGATAACGCTTTACAATGGTTTCAAAGGGCAATCAAAGAGAACCCTAACGAGTTAGAACCTTGGTTTAGTTTTGCACAGTTCTCATACACTGTTGGCAACTGGCAGGGGTGCTGGGACGCTGCAAGTAAAGTTAATGAACTTGAACCACAAACCCACTACCTGAACGATAAGAGTGTTTGGGATTGGCGTTGCTACGATTTGTTATCAGTTTCCGGTTGGCAACTTGGTAAAAAAGATGAAGCATTAAAGTTTGCAAAGATGGCTGTTGAGGCTAACCCAACGGACGGGCGCTTACAGGATAACTTGAAGTGGTTGGAGGAAAACTATGTCGCTACACAGGCAGAGAACCCATCCTGAGTATGTTGAAGGATGTTTTGGTTGTAAGGCTTCCACGTTAGAGTTGCATCCTGGTGATGCAGCACATATGCGTGTTGTTCCCCGTAAGAAGTGGGACGCTGAACTTAACGCTTACGCTGATGCTAGGAAGCAGGGTATTCAACCTGCTGGCACAAGTATGAAAGCAGTTAAGGATGCTGTTACTGCTAGTGAAAATCTTGGTAAACCATATAACGGGGAGAAGATGGCCCCGGCTCATAGGCTTGCCAATAAGAAGGTAGCAAAAGCTATCTCTAAGTTAGGAATATAAATATGTGTTACGAATGTGGATGTTACGGTGCTGTCAACCCTTACGGTGTTGGCGGTTCCGCTGTGAATAATCCTGCTAAGGCATCTGGTAAAACTCCTGCCCGCAGACCTGAACCAAAGTATGTTGAAGTTGGAGAATACTCTAACGAACCAAAGAAGAGCAAATAATGCCGTACAGTAAATATTCTAAGAAACAAAAAGGTTTAGCTGCAATGGCTGATCCACGTAAGAAGATTACTGGTGCTGATTTGAAGAAGGCTAAGAAAATGTCTTCTATGAAGAAAATGGGTAAGACTAAGTAATATGGCTAAATCTGCTGCTTGGCAACGTAAAGAAGGCAAGAACCCTAAAGGTGGTTTAAACGCCAAAGGTCGTGCTTCATACAACAAGGCTACTGGTGGAAACCTAAAGCCCCCTGTTAAAGCAGCAGAGGCCAAAAAATCACCTAAGTCTGCTGGTAGACGTAAGTCTTTCTGTGGGCGTATGTGTGGTATGAAGTCTAAACTGACTTCAGCTAAAACTGCACGTGATCCTAATTCACGTATAAACAAATCACTAAGAGCTTGGGACTGTAACTGTAAATGAAAAAAGTATGGGAAACAAAGAATCCTAAAAAGAAGTCAACAAAGTTAACACCGGCTAAGAAGGCTGCTGCTAAAGCACGTGCCAAAAAAGCTGGTCGTCCTTATCCTAATTTGATTGACAATATGGCTGTTGCTAGAAAGAAGAAATAATGACTTACGGTTTTGATGGCTCAACTTTGGTTGACGAATTAAACAGGCTTGCTAATGGTGGTGCGTCTTATCCTTCACGCACAGTTTATCTTGACCAGGCTGGTGCTGCAAACAAATGGGCTGGCACAACCGGTTTAGAAATCCTTGGTGCGCTTAATCAGAAAGCACAAGCAGGACGTAGCCCTAAAGACTACAAAGGTTTAAACGCTGTATGTAATGAACTTGCAGGAACATCTGGCCTTGAAGCCATTCCTGCTCTAAGAGAGGTTGCTTCCTAATGCCATCATTTTCTGACCTTGTTGACGAAACACTTATTGCCCTATCTGGGTACACTCAACGCCAAGACCAGTCAACTTATTTAACTGCTGCTATGACTGACACACAACTTACTATGACTGTGTCTGATGCTGCCACTTTATCTAAAGGCCTTGTTGAGGTTGGCGATGAACTTATGTGGGTTGAGTCTTTTGACCGTGCCACTAACGTTGCAACCATTGCACCTTACGGTCGTGGATTTAGATCCACACAAAAAGCTCCACATAATATTGGTGACAGAGTCACTATCTCCCCAAGTTTTCCTAAAGATGTTATCCGTAAACAATTGAACAACTCTGTCACTGGTGTGTTCCCTGACATTTTTGGTGTGTTCTACACAACATTTAATTTTATCTCAAGCCAAAACACTTATGAACTTCCTTCAGAAGCTGACGAGATCCTACAGGTTATGTGGCAAACAACAGGTCCAACACAAGAATGGTTGCCTGTCAGACAGTATTCTATTAACAAGAACGCCTATGTTGGTACTTTTAATACTGGTAAAACAATTAGTGTTTATGATGGTATTGTTCCTGGTCGTACTGTTCACGTGGTTTATTCACGTCAACCACAGGAAATGTATTTGTCATCAGATGATTTTGAGGATGTAACCTATTTGCCTGCGTATGCTAAGGAACCTGTTGTGTTGGGTGCTGCGTACCGTGTTGCAGGTTATCTGGATGTTTCTCGTTTACCAGGTCAAACTGCTGAGGTTGACCAGATAGATCAGGCTTCACCTATTGGTTCTGGTGGAACTGTTACTAGGGCTTTGTTTCAACTTTATCAGCAAAGGCTTACTGTTGCGTCTAAACGTCAGCAGGAAGATTTCCCAATTCGCGTAAGATATGGAAGGTAAGTAATGTCTGTTAATCGTTATTATTCGTCTACCGCTATTGACACCACTTTAACTGGTGCTGTTGATGCTTCTGGTACTTCTATCACTGTTGCTTCTGTGTCAGGGTTTCCTGCCTCGTATCCTTATACTTTGGCTTTGAGTTATGACACTGCTGGTGAGGAACTTGTTAATGTTACGGCTGCTGCTGGTACCACGTTAACTATTGTTCGCGGTCAGGATGGTACTGCTGGTACTGCTCACGATGCTGGTGCCCAGGTTAAGCACGTTGCTTCTGCACGTGATTACCGTGAACCACAAGAACACATTGCTGCTTCTTCTGCTGTGCACGGTGTTACTGGTTCTATTGTTGGTACAACTGATTCACAAACTTTAAGCAATAAGACTTTAACTACCCCAACTATTGGATCTTTTGTTAACGCAACACACGCTCACACTGCTGCTGCTAGTGGTGGAACATTAACTGCTGGTGCTGTCTATTATGGATTTAACGCTAACACAGGTAACTACACTTTAGCTTTAAGTGACCAAGGTAAAGTGTTACCTTTTAGCACAACTTCTACAGGAACCATTACTATTCCTTTGAATAGTTCTGTGGCTTTCCCTACTGGTTCTGTTGTTAATTTTATTCAAACAGGTACTGGTCCTATTTTGATGACTGGTGCTTCAGGTGTAACTATTCAATCAGAGAACAGTAAATTAAAACTTAAAGCACAGTATGCTGTTGCTGGTGTTTTGAAAACTGATACTGATACTTGGGTTGCTTTCGGTAACTTGGTGTCTTAATGATTATTCTTGGTTCTCAAGGTTCAGCAGGTTTTGAAGCAACTGGTGGCACTATCACCACTTATTCTTCTGGTGGTGTTGATTACAAGGTTCATTCTTTTACATCTACAGGTGACACAACTTTTAGTGTGCTTTCTGGTGGTGATTGTGATTACCTTATTGTTGCCGGTGGTGGTGGTGGCGGAGGTGGTCCTAGTGATTCAGGTGGCGGCGGCGGTGGCGCAGGTGGTTTTCTTACTGGTTCTTTAAATAATATTGCTGCAGGTTCTTACACTATTACTGTTGGTCCTGGTGGTAGCGGTGGTAATACTTCTAACGCTCAAGCAACAAATGGTGGTAATTCTTCAGGACTTGGTTTTACTGCTACCGGTGGTGGTGGTGGTGACAGGGTTAACCAAACTGGTAACAGTGGTGGTTCCGGTGGTGCCGGTAATGGTACAGGAACAAGTGGTCAAGGTAATAATGCTGGACCAACCAGAGGTCAAGACCAAGGTGGTTCTGGTGGTGGCGGTGCCGGTGGTGCTGGTTCTGTTGGTTCTGCTGGTGTTGGTTTAACTAATTCTTTGCGTACTGGTTCTGCTGTTACTTATGCTGGTGGTGGTGCTGGTGGTAACGGTTTTGCTTCTCCTGCTGGTGGTGGTGTTGGTGCTGCTGCTGTTACAAGTGGTGGTGCACAACAGGGTGGTTCTGCATCTGCTAATACCGGTGGTGGTGGCGGTGGTGCTTTGAACGATGTTGAAGGAAGCGGTCAAGGCGGTAGTGGTGGTTCAGGAATTGTTGTTATCAGATATAGAACAAACTAAAGGAAAAAAATATGTCAAGTACTTATAAAGTCTTAGCGCAATCAGCGCCAAGCGCAACAACAAACACAGACGTTTACACTGTTGGATCAGGTAAGTCAGCTGTGGTTTCTACTATCACGGTGTGTAACCGTTCGGCTTCTGCTGCCACGTATCGTATTGCGATTCGTGTTGCTGGTGCAACGTTGGCTAATGAGGATTATATTGCTTTTGGTGCTACTTGTCCGGCTAACGATATGATTGCTTTGACTCTTGGTTTGACTTTGGCTGCAACAGATGTTGTTACTGTGTATGCTTCTTCTGCTGATTTGAGTTTTGGTTTGTTTGGCAGTGAGGTTGCTTAGTGGCTATTAATCGTCTTAATCCTGATTATCCGGATGCTGGGATAGTTCAACTTATGCCGTCTTCGGTTGCGGTTGGTTCTGGTTCTTCTACTGTTAATGGTAATGGTCAAGTATCTTTTAGTGCTAGTTCTAGTGTGTCTTTAAATGATATTTTTAGTTCAACTTACACAAATTACAAAATACTAATAGATACAGATTCAACGGAAGCAGATACTGCTTTAACTATGCGTATGAGGGTTTCAGGTGCAGATAATTCTTCTAATAATTATCGTTGGGCTTCTGGATATAAAGACACAGGTGCTGGAGCAATTGCAGGACAAAGTGGTTCAGGTTTAACAAGTTCTTTTAGAGTTATGGCGCATTCCTCTAGTGGTAGAAGTTTTAGCTCTTTAGATTTTTTTAATCCTTTTACAGCAGAAGAAACAGGTTATGTAGGTAATTATTTTCAAATTGCTTCAAGTGGTTTTGCACAATTTGTTGGTGGTAATATGTCTGTAACAACTTCTTACACAGGTTTTACTTTAATTACATTGGCTGGAACTATGACTGGTTCAGTTTCCGTCTACGGGTATAGGAATTAATTATGGCTATTGGTAGAATAAACGCAACACTGTCCGGTGTGCAACCTGGTGGGTTGGCTAAGATTGTTCCAACGTCTGTGGCTGTTGGGTCTGGGTCTGGGTCTGTTGACGCTAACGGAAACGTAAGTTTTAGTGGTGTATCAAGTATTAGTTTGAATGATGCATTTAGTGCAACGTATAGAAATTATCGCATTGTATTAAATCATACAAACAGTAGTGAAGCAGGAATTTTAATGAGATTAAGAGTATCAGGTTCAGATAACTCTTCAGCAAATTATGGACGTGTAAGGTTTAATAATAGAGCAGGTTCAAGTGGTTCTACTGGTGGAAATACTGAAACCTCTTGGTTAGTTAATAGTGGTTCTAATGCTAGAAAAGGAAACAGTGTTATAGATGTTTCTGATACTTTTACAACTGAAAATGCTTCATATGTTAGTTTAGGAAGTAGTAATAACGGAACTAACACTTATGGTGATTTTTGTGCAGGAAATATGTCTGTAACAACTTCATATACAGGTTTTACTTTTTTTCCAGAAGCCACTTCTACAATCACAGGTTCACTTTCAATTTATGGTTACAACTAAGGAGAAACAAATGACACTACAAGTAACAAAAAACATAATAACACGCTCACTAGCACTATTCATATCTTTTGCTTTACCATCCGTAGGCGTAGGAGCATTCGCTGGTGTAGAACCAGTCAAAGCAGCAGCAATCGCCGGTGGCCTAGCCATCGCAGGTGTAGTAACAGATTTGGCCAGAGAGTTCCTAAAAGACGGAGACCTCACATTGGCAGAAGTTGATGAAGTGTTTAAAAAAGCATCAAAAGGTAAAGGTGGCAAATAATTGGCCTCACCAATCGCTAACGGAAAAATAACCACACCATACGGCAAAGCCGGTAAGATGTGGAAGTCAGGAAAACACACTGGTGTGGACTATGCTGTGCCAACTGGTACAGATATTCTTGCAGCCTGTGATGGGACAGTACAAGGTAACAACTGGGGGAAAGCCTACGGCAAACAAGTAATTGTTAAAGCCAATATTAACGGTAAAGACCTTTGGATGATATATGCTCACTGTTCGGAAACTTTTGTTAAACCTGGAGCCAAGGTTAAAAAAGGTCAACATATTGCTGAATCTGGGAATACTGGTAACTCAAGTGGTCCTCATCTTCATTTTGAAGTAAGAGACGGTGCACGCTGGTCAGCATCTAAGGACGTTGACCCTAAAGACGTTTTAGCGGTTTAATTGTTTAGACACTTCTCTAGCGTTTTCGCTATAGTTGTGTTAACAATTTTTGTGGCACAACCATCTTACTCTGATGATGTAACAATTAACTTAGATAACATTACCCCTTTTGTGGATGTGCCGGTTACTGTCACTGAACCTGTTGATGCAACAATTCAAACAACTACTGGCACACCACAAACTAATCCTGGGTTCATTGATTCTTGGATTGAACTATGGCAAGGTGCTATCAAACTTGCTGCTAATGATGATGGTGCACATAGTGCAACCAATGTTTTAGCTTCTATTATCACTATGCCTTTAGTGGCTGGTGAATATTTTATTCGTGCAACTTCTTTTGCTTATGCTTGTTGTGTTCAGTTCCCTACTGGGTCTTATTTGTTGTCTACCAATTTATTAGTAAATACGCCAAGCCCATCACCGACAGTGACAGAACAGACACCAGAGCCAAGCCCTTCGCCAACTGAAAGTCTGACACCTACTCCAAGCCCATCTGAGACTTCAAGTGTGCAACCATCTCTTGAGCCTTCTCCGACTCCTTCAGAGACTCAGTCACAACCAGAGAGTCTTCCCGATCAAGATAATTCTCCAGTGGTTCAACCGTTTCCAGAGATTTTGCCAGACGAGCTAGTTGTAGAACCTCAAGAATCTGTGGTTCCAGTTGAGCCAGACGTTTCAGAGCTACCTGTTGAGGACTTAACATTTATTGACGACCTTTCAGTTGTTGACGAAGTTGTACAAATTCCAGAATATTTTGTACAAGATGATTCATTAAGTTTGCCAGAGTCAGTCCAACAAATATTTGAATCCATAAGTTCTGCATTAGAGTCCATTCCTGGTGGCGAGCAAGTTCTTGCTGCCGCCCAATTTGTTAATAATCTTGGTTCCGAGTTCACACCTGAGGAACGCCGTGAGGCGCAGCAGGTAGTTCTTGGTGCAATTATCGTATCACAACTAGCAAACCCTAGGAGGGTTAAATGAAACGTGTCTTGTCCTTTCTTGGACGACACTTCCGTGCCTGGTTCGCAGAGTCCTTTACACTTGTAGGTCTGCTTATCGCTTGGATTGTGCTTCCACCCGGTGATACCCGAGGTGTTGTTGGTGTTGCCATTGTTTTTGCTTTTCTTTTCTGGACCTTATCTGAGGTCACGTTTGAGGATGAGGACAAAAAGTAATGGTTTTGGAGAATGCAGCTATGTTTGCCACCGCTCTTGCAGGTGTAGTAATTGTTGTGTCTGCTTTGGCTTGGGTGTTTAAAAACTGGTTAAAAAATTATTTGCAGGAATTGAAACCTAATGGTGGATCATCTATGGCTGATTCTATTAAACGTATTGAGCAACGCATTGACTATTTGACTGAACAAATGATGGACCATCTGAAGGGACATAATGGCAACTGAGAGCATTACCGAACCGATTGTTAACCCTATTGGGCTTGCAGGTTCTTCAGCACAACTTTACACAAACACAAGCAACATTTACGATGTTGCAATAGGTGGACAACCCTTCCTATTGGCAGCATCTGACAGGTTTCCTTACCAAAGACAAACAGCTACTTATCGTAAGCAACAGTTTGATAACACTAAAGAAGTTGGTGAGCAATCTTTTGAGGGTTGGTGGTTGAGAAGCCAGTCTTCTTTTCATCTTGGTACTGGTATCAATTATCTTGACCCTTATCTTTCTGAGAATGTTCAGTACCGTTTTAATGATTCTGCTGGTGTTGATGTTTGGACACCTGGCCAGGTCAGTATGCTCCCTGATACAACAAATGTTTTTACCTTATCTGACAATATTAATATGTTTGGTGCTATTGATTCATTAGACCAAGACTGTGTGTTTGTTTCAGATGATGCTGTTCTTACACGCATCCCTGCCAGTGGCACTGGTGCAACAACTATTGCTTATGGTGGTTCAGGTTCTGACATAACTTCCCTTGCACAAGACGGTTTAAATTATTATGCAGCAAATGCAACAAATATTTATCGTGGTGCTTTAACAGGTACCGGTGCAACAGGCACAGCATATTACCCAACTAATAACACAAAGGTTGTTATAGCCTATGTAAAGCAACGTATTGTTGCTGGTATTGGTGAAAAGATTTACGAAATAACACAAACACGTGGTGGCACTAACCCTGACGCTTCAGATGCCAGGTACACACATCCTGATACTGGTTGGACTTGGTCTTCAATTGTTGAAGGACCTCAAGCAGTTTATGCCTCAGGTTATCGTGGTAACAATTCATCTATTTTTAAATTTACTTTATCCAGTGTTGGTGTTATGCCAACATTAACTAATGCTGTTACTGCAGCAGATTTTCCTGATGATGAACACGTTACTTCTCTTGGTGTTTATCTTGGAACATATATGATGATTGGTACCAATAAAGGTATCCGTGTTGGTATCCTTGATGCTAACGGTGACATCAGTTATGGTCCTTTAACTTACGAAAAATCTGATGCTTCACACACAACATCTTTTGCTTTTGAGGACAGGTTTGCTTACGCAACTGTAACCAACAATATTGATGGTAAGTCTGGTTTGATTCGTATTGATTTGTCACAAGAAGTTGAACCTGGTCGTTATGCTTATGCTAAAGATTTATCATCAGGTGTTACAGGTAATTGTCGTGCTGTTGCTTTCATTGGTGACACAGGCCGTGCAGCGTTTGCTGTTGCAGGTTCAGGTGTTTACTTTGAACATCCCACAAATAAAACCCCAACAGGTTTCTTGGACACAGGTTTCATCAGGTATGCAACTATTGAGAAGAAATATTTTAAGTTAATCAAACCAAGGTTTGACACACCAATGTTTGGTTCTTGTACTATTTTGACAAAAGAAATAGATGGTGATGTTAACTCAATCATTACGATTGCAAATAGCACACCTGCTTTGAACACTGATCTTGCAACAAATGTTGCACAACCTCAAGAGGAACTTGCTTTCAGGTTTATTTTTAACCGTGACGCAACTGACATAACTAAAGGTCCAGTGTTTGATGGATACCAAACTAAATCTCTTCCTGCTGTTAACCGTGCACGACAATTAACTATTCCTTTGGTTAATTACGATTTTGAAACAGACCGTTACGGTGTTCAAAATGGTTATGAAGGTCGTGCGTTTGTTAGGTTACAAGAATTAGAAAACCTTGAAGCTGCAGGTGACACTGTGGTGATTCAAGATTTCACTACTGGTGAGCAGGTTACTGGTTTGATTGAGCAGTTAAGTTTTGAACGTACCACCCCAGCTGACCGTAGGTATTCTGGTTTCGGTGGTATCGTGTACGTTTCTGTAAGAACAGTTTAAGACCCTTAAATGGGGGGTAGACACGCCGTGTTTTAGCCCCTTTTAAGCCAAAATTAGCCCCTATTAGGTGCTGAGGGTACAACTATGTATCCCCGCCCCTTTTAGGGGCTTATTTTTGTTTTTTAGGTACATTGATTTTTTACTGTATTTACTACTCGGAACCGCCCAAAGCGGTTCCTCGTTAACGGGTCGCTCGCACATACTCACCGGCTCGCTCCGAGTATAATCTTAATAAAATTATAATAGCAAACGACACGCTTTTGGCGTGTCTTCAAACGAATTACAAACTTGTGATATTGTGACTGGTATGGAAACACAAATTGGACACAGAAGTTTCAGCTCTTTCACATCTTGGATGAGATGTGGTAAAGCTTGGGAACTTGAAAGAAAGATACAAGCACCACAATCACCTGCTTGGTATTTTGTTGGTGGTTCTGCTTTTCACGAAGCAGTAGAAAAATACTTGCGAGACAATGAAACACATTGATGAACTGCAGCCAACCGGCCCACAGTTCAATCTCAGAGGTATACCCACGCATGTTTGTTTATGTGGATCAAAAGTCTGGGATGTTAAATGTATGTTTGAAGAAAACGAAATCTCAATGTATTTTCTGGATATGCACTGTGCGTCATGTGGTAGTCCAGCAACTGCACCGACTCCAGAATTGGATTGTGAATGACTAAACAAATAGCAGAGAAGTATTGGCAAGAAACATTTCAAAAACTTATTGATGCCGAAGTTGTTAAAACAGATACCATTCCCTCAGAGTGGCGTGCTGGTGGTCGTGCAACTAAGGCATATCCTAATAAAGAAAATGACATCTGGTGGTCTGACAATGGACCAAAGATGGTTGATAATTTTATTCAATGGTGGCACAATTCTAAATGGTCTATCTATTATGGTAAAAGCAACACACCACATATTGAAGCCGAATACAATGTAAAGTTTGGTAACGTACCAGTTAAAGCATTTGTTGATTTAATTGCTGTAACACCAGATGGTGAACTTGTTGTAGTTGATTACAAAGCTGGTGCTTACATGCCGGACTACAATATGCAACTTGGTTTATACGCTTGCTGTATGGAAATAACAGAAGGCATAAGACCAAACAAAGGATTCTTCTATAATGCTCGGCAGGGTATCATGGAAGATGCAGGTGACTTGTCACGTTGGACAATACCGGTGTTTACCGAATTGTTTAGACAATTTGAGAAAGCACTTGAGCTAGAAATTTTTTTGCCAAATATTGGTATGACTTGTAAGTCATGTTCAGTGGCAAAATACTGCTATGCTTCTGGTGGGGAGTTAGCAGATAAGTATGACCCACTTGCATCTATAGATCAAGGAGAAACAAAATGAGTGCAGACACACCAGGAGTGAAGACGCAACTTAACTTCAAAACCTCACAAGGTACATTAGTTAACGTTTATCTTTATTCATATGACGAAGATGAAATCAGAACAGCATTAGGAGCAATCGCTAATGTTACACCTGATATTAACGCAGTTGAAACACTATACAACGCACAAGGTGCTTTGAGAGAAGCACTTAACGCTACACCTATTGAACAACCAAGAATGCAATCAACATCAAATGATGGTGCAAAGGCTTGTAAACACGGTGGAATGACATTCCGTACTGGTCAAAGTGCTAAGGGACCTTGGAAAGGTTACTTTTGTCCTTCTCCAAAGGGCACCGTAGATCAATGCGAACCTCAATTTATCCGTTAATACAAGAACAATAAGAGAAGGGAGTAACTTTGTTAACAATCAAACAGGCGGCTGTCCGTCATTTGGATGAACCACAGTTGCTCCCTGATCTTTTTCCTTCGTTAAAACAAGAAGGTATTAGATTTAGACGTGGACAAGTAACAATGATTGCTGGTCAACCTAACTCTGGTAAATCTTTACTTGCACTTTTTTATGGCATCAAAGCCAACGTTCCAACACTTTATATTTCAGCAGACACAGATGCCTATACCACATCTATTCGTGCTGCAGCTGTTATCACAGGGCATATGGCCTCAAGTATTGAAGAATCACTTAAGAATGACGGTGCTGATTTTTATACCAAAGAATTAGCATCACTTAAAAAGATTGAATTTTGTTTTGACCCTTCCCCTACATTGGATGATGTTGATTTAATGGTTAAGGCTTATGGTGAGAAGTATGGCGAATGGCCTCACCTAATTATTATTGACAACCTCATGAACGTTAGTGCTTTGCACGATAATGAGTGGACTGGTATGCGTGACATTATGAAAGCCTGTCATCACATTGCTCGCGAGACTGACTCAGCAATTTTTATTTTACATCACACATCAGAAGCAGAGGGTGATCCTTTGTTTCCACCATCAAGACGTGCTATACAAGGTAAAGTTTCACAACTGCCTGAGATGATTTTGACTGTTGCAATGGAAACCGAGCAATCAGAATTTCGTATTGCTTGTGTTAAAAATAGGTTTGCTAAACACTCTGCTATGGGCGATAGGTGGATAGCATTAAAGGTAGATGCAAGTCGTATGAAACTGTCCGATGAAGGACTAATTGATAAAGCTAAAAGATATAACGGAGTCATGAGTGGTCAGACACAACTTTAAGAGAAGAGTAAGCAATGTCGGCTAAAAATAAAGCCAAAGGTTCTAAGTTTGAAACAGATGTAATGAAATGGTTACGCTCTAAAGGCTACACAGCTGAACGTTTACGTCAGGCTGGTGCAAAAGATGAGGGTGATCTTGTTGTTTATGTTGCAGGTACACCATATCTGTTTGAATGTAAGGCAACGAAGAAATTTGATTTGCCACAATTCTGGCGTGAGCTACAAGCAGAAGTAGTTAACTATGCTGAGGCTAGAGGAATAACTGTTGGTCCTATTGGTTACGTTGTTGTTAAGAGACGCAACGGTGGTATTGAAGATGCTTGGGTTATTCAATCACTGGATCAGTGGAGTAAACAATATAAGCCGTGAGACCTAAACTATTAGATTTATTTTGTGGTGCTGGTGGAGCCAGTATGGGGTATCATCGCGCTGGTTTTGATGTAATCGGTGTAGATGTTAAAAGACAAAAACGTTATCCTTTTGAGTTTATCCAAGCAGATGCCAGAGATGTTCTTCGTGACCACGATTTTACAAAGTCTTTTGATGCTATCCACGCTTCACCTCCTTGTCAAATGTTTTCTAATGCAAGTAATTTAGCTAAAGGGCAAGACAATTATGTTTCCAAAGTTAATATGATTCCTTTAACTAGAGAAGGTTTAATGATGACTGCTCGCCCTTGGATCATTGAGAATGTTCCAGGAGCACCATTAGAAAACCCAATAACATTATGTGGTTCATATTTTAAGATAGGTGTTAGAAGACACAGGCTGTTTGAATCTGGTGAATTTACCATTAAAGGGGTAGAGTGTGACCATAAATCTCAACCTAAAATAGTTGGTGTTTATGGAAAGCTTAGAGATAAGATTCCTGGCGGCGGCAAAACTGCTGACAGTATTGAAGAAGCAAGAGAAGCAATGGGCATTGATTGGATGATCTGGACAGAGATCGTTGAAGCAATACCACCTGTTTACACAGAGTATTTAGGAAAGCAACTGATTGAGGTAGTATGACCGGTAATCATGATATGGTTATGGTACTCAATCATTACGGAACTAAATGTAGTGACGGAAGAAGTTGGCAAAGCATACGTTGTGTTTTGCACAAAGATACACACGCTTCAGCTTCAATAAGTCCAGATAGAGAAATGTATTTTTGTTTTGTCTGTGACTTTGAAGGAAATGTGTATCAGTTAATAATGGAAAAAGAAGGGTTGGATTACCAAGATGCTATCAACAGAGCAGAAATTATCACTAACGGAAACCGCAAAGCGGTATCATCAAACTTTAAGCAACGAGGCAGTCTATTACCTCAAATCAAGGGGTATAGACCAAAAGGTCGCAGATACATTCCTGCTCGGTACAGTGACTGATCCGGTTGCTGGCCATGAACATGGCACAGGTTGCTTATCTATTCCATACATCACTGGCTCTGGTGTTGTTGGTATTAAGTTTCGTAAGATTGATGGAACTAATCCAAAATATATATGGCCTACTGGGCAAAAGATTGGTATGTTTAACGTTGAAGATCTTAAAATAGATACCGACACTATAGCCATTTGTGAGGGAGAGATTGATACAATGGTTTTGTCAGGGTTATGTGGTATACCAGCTGTTGGTGTTGCTGGGGTCACACAATGGAGAGAATGGTTTCCTATGATGCTTGAAGGATACAAGCGCATATTTATTTTTGCAGACAACGACCTCAAAGAAGATGGTCGCAATCCCGGTATGGAACTTGCTAAAAGAATTAAAGAAGATCTACGTAATGCAATAGTTGTTAATCTTCCTGAAAACAAAGATGTTAATGATGTGTATTTAAGTGAAGGTCCTGATTGGTTTAAGGAGAAGATCGCATGACAACAATCATTGGTATTCAAAAACCAGACCATTGTTTACTTGTAGCAGACTCACGTACCACAGACGAGGGTGGTCGTGCTTACTCTCATCCAACAGTTGCAAAGATAACTAAACGTGGCAAGTTTATTATTGCTGGTTCAGGATTAACACAGCCATGCGACATCGTGCAACATATGTGGAAGCCACCATCACCACCGGCACACGCTTACAAAGATTTATATCATTACATGATTGAATCAGTTGTGCCATCAATACGTGTGGCATTAACAGTTAATGGTTATCAACCAGATAAAGATTCAACCGAGCAAGACTTTGTTTTTCTTATTGCTATTAAAGGAACTATATTTGAATTAGATGAAACACTTTCAGTATTAATGCGAGATGATGGGATCTATGGTGTTGGGTCTGGAGCTCCTTACGCCATCGGTGCTCTTCATGCTGGGGCTACATGGAGGCAAGCCATGCAGATAGCGGTGAAAAACAACGTGTTCACCGCTCCCCCTTTCATTACGCATAAGCAGTCCAAATGATTCAAGCCTTTGTTGGTGGACCATTTGACGGAGATGAAATAACAGAAGATATGGAAGGGATAGATGAAGTACAAATTTATCTACTCAACGAAAGGTCGGAAAAGATTTCGGTCTACGTATACTCGCAAGATGACGAAACAGGAAACTATATCTATGACGGAGAGTTTGCTCCCGAAGAACTGGAAGAGGAAGAAGATGAATAATGACACAAGTGGAATGGGAACAAGTCCTAATGCTTCTAATGAAGCAGGGATTCAAGATAGTAACGCACAACAGATTAACGGAAACAATAACCGTAAAGCTCCCACACGCTTCTTCTACGAACACCCAGCAGTTAAAGATCACGGAAGTGGCATAGCTTTAAATGATTTAACATCCTTTATGGAATCGTTTAACGATTATGTAATGAGTCGTATCAAAGGTGTTGGTGCTGACCAGTATATGAAATCAACAGGGCAACTATTTGAAACATTTACTGTTCAGGAAACGGTTGATGAGTTGCTCGCAGAACTTGCTGACACTATTGCTTACACAAATTTTATTGCTATCAAAGTGATAGCACTATCAAATGCAATTAAGGACAAACAATGAAACGCATAGTAGTGCTATCGGATATGCAAATACCTTTGCATGACAAGAAAGCAATAAAGGCTGTAGTGAGGTTTGTTAAAGATTATGAACCGGATGAACTTTTTTGTGTGGGTGATGAAGCTGATTGCTTAGCACCAGCACGCTGGTCTAAAGGATATGCTGCAGAACACAGCAACTTACAAAGAGACCTTGATGAAACCACACGCATTATGGGTGAGTTTCGTGAAGCATTAGGAGACTATCCTTTTCATCTTATGAGATCAAATCACGGAGATCGCATACAGAGATACATAGAACGAGATGCACCAGCACTCGCAACATTAAGAGACTTGAAGTATGAAAAATTATTAGGCTATCGTGATTTAGAAATTACTTATCACAATAAACTTTGGAACTTTGCTCCAGGTTGGGTAATGGGTCACGGTGATGAAGGACCAACCAGTAGATATTCTGGTGGCACAGCAATGTCACTGGCTAAAAAGATTGGTATGAGTGTCGTTTGCGGCCATACGCATAAGCTCGGATACCTACACGAAAATAAATCTTTCAATGGGAAGTATGTTTCAAGTCTTTATGGTTTTGAAGTTGGAAATATGATGGACTTAAAGCAAGCGACCTACCTTAAGGGAGGAAGCGCCAATTGGCAAACAGCTTTTGGTTTGCTGTATATACACAATGGCAAAGTAACACCAGTACCAGTACCAATAATGAATAACTCATTCGTAGTAGAAGGAAAAGTATACAAATGGTAGAAGAAGACAAGTGGATTAAAGATGTAGCAGATATAGCACAAACTGTTGCCTACACAATTACACGAAACTACAAGGGTTATGCAGAAGTAGATGACGTTAAACAAGAGTTACTTGAATGGTCACTCAAGCGTGCAGATAAAATACAAGAGTGGCTATCAGAAGATCTAAGTAAACAAGAGTATCGCCTTGGTATTAAGCGTTTAGCTAAAACATTTAATCGTATGGCTGATAGATATTGTCGTAAAGAGAAAGCCAAGAAACTTGGTTACTATGTACACGATGAAGCATTTTATTCAACATCATTGGTTGAAGAATTATTACCAATGGCATTTAGTAATGAATTGATAACAAAAGATCCAGCAAGTGAGTTTGTTTCTAATGGTGGGGGAGACCCTGCTACAGCAGGATCATTTCTAGCATCAATGTATGACATGCGTATTGCTACCAAAAAGCTAACCATAGAATTATACGAGATCCTTCGTATGCGCTATGAAGATGGCATGAACTTAGCAACCATTGGTGAGATTTTAAATCTTTCCGAATCAACCATAAGTCGTAAAGTTAATACTGCTGTTAGACAGATCAGTAAAGAACTTGGTGGCGAATCACCTTGGAATTAACGCAAAACATTACATCACTGAGGAACATACATAAAAATAAAGATGTGTATGTGCTTGGTTCAGGTGCAACCCTAAACTTTATTGACCCAAAATTTTTTCACAAAAAGATAACCGTATGTGTTAATGATGTTGGTGAAGTATACTTACCTACCACAAAATATATTGTGACCAAGTATCATCCTGAAGCAAAAAAGTTTGCACAACAGATGCCTGATGTTAATGTTGTTGTTAGTCGTGGCAGTCTTGGTGGGGAGTACACATCAGCCTTACCAGCGTTAAAAAACTTGTATACTTTTAGTCATAATATGAATAAGGATGCTTCAACAAGTGTGACAACTGATTGGCCAGTAGAAGATGACAGTTTGTATGTGTCTTGGTCAAGTATCACCTCGGCTATGCATTTCGCTGCGTATTTGGGTGCTAAGAATATTATTATGGTTGCCCACGATTGTGGTGAACTTGATGATAAAGGTTGGGTTAGTGGTTATCCTGTTGAAAGTTGGGATAAAACTAAAATTGAGGAAGCCAAGGAACGAAACAGAAAGTTTGAGATACAATCAATAGCAGTTAAAGGTAAACTTAAACAGTTGTATGGTTGTAACATTTATAGTCTTAACCCTTTCATTAACTACAATCTTGAGGGTGTCAAATATCGTAGTTACAACGAAATTAATTAAGCTTTTTTAATAACATCTTTCCACTTCTCAAAGAAGTAATCTTCGTCAGCTTCAGTAAGTTTTACTAACTCTGGGTTGTCTCTGGTTAATTCATTGCCATGAATATGTCTAACCATTGCTGGTACATGAGCCACACCACCTGCTCTACGTGCTTGAATATCAAGATCTCTGTCACCATACCACCAACGATACTTTTCATCTGGTCTAACATCTGAAGCTAAATCTAACACCCAACAATAACCACACACGTGACCTTCAAATGGGAAAGGATAACCCAATGGCGCTTCAACTGATGCCATTGCGTTAGCAATTTTATTTAATGGATCACCAGCAATGCGAACATCATCATTAAGAACAGCAACATAACGAGCGCCTCTACCTAAAGCAAAGTCAATGCCTTTGTTCCACCAGCGATGAATATTAATTTCACCAGTATCATAAATATTATTAACATCATAATATGGTTCATTGTCATTAACAGTATGAACAATAACAATATGATTTCTTTCAATACCCGATTCAACAATGATGTCTGGTATGTATTGTCTTCTTGTTGCCGTAGGAATAACTAACCATAATGGTCTTTCTTCACTCATTCGTTTACCACCTTATCTATCCAATGTTTTTCAAATTCTTTACAAGTAATATGAACATTAAGATCGCGTTCACCTGTGTCGTGTCTTATGTCAAATTGTGGTATCAAATGTGCCATTTCTAATACCGGTACTAATAATAACCCATCATCAAATCTAAAACATATTCGGTGGTAGATATTATAGTTTTCGTTATATGGAGGACATATAATCATACGTTGAAGCTTTTGATAAGGAAACTTAATTGTCACACTTGAACTAACCTTTAACCATTTAACTTCTAAATCACCAATGTAATTCTCACGCCCATTAGGGCGCACTTTTGTCATGTGGTAATCAGTAAAATAAAACGGAGGCGTGGGATAAAACAACCACGATGGTTCTAATTCATTTAATGCTGTAACAACTGCTGTGGCACGTTTATCATCGCCCCACACTTGCCTAATAGGTTCAAGACTCATCTATCACACCTTTCCCGTTACACTTAGGGCAAATAAGATTTGCACTTAACATAAGTATTAAAATACTTCCTATTCCCTTACAAGATGGACACCATTTATCAGTACCAACCGTTTTGCTTGTGATGTTCAAGAGCTTTCACCCAACTTCCATATCGTTGCATAACATATTTATGTGCAGCAATAAGCTGAATACGAAAATCATCAGACTTTTCAATACCAACTAAATCCCAAGTCTGGTCAAGTAATTGACCTAACCCATACGCTGTTGATTTACGATTACGCGCATCAGGATTCCAAGATGATTCACGCATAATCAATTCATGTAGTGCCACGTATTCTTCTACTGACACCATTGATCTTGCATAACTTCTTGCTGATACAGGGAAATCTTTTTTTCTCTCAGGAATTTTTTGTTGTGCAATTTGTGGTGGCGCGTTATTGGTGTCGTCTTTCTCATCCAATGGCAACATCAATGCAAAGCCAATGGCAACTATTAACATTCCTACTACGAATTTAAGTTCCATCTACCACTCCTATTCCTAAGTTTGTAACGCTGTTGCTCGCTGGTACCACCCCAAATTCCCTTTATTTCAGGGTCTTTTAGGGCATATTCCAAGCATTTTTCAATGATGGGACACTTTCGGCACATTCTTTTAGCAACTATTGATTCATATATTGAACCTTTTTTGGGGAAAAATAGTTCGGGATCAATTTCAGCACAAAGTGCTCCGTGCCAATAATCTTTCGGTAACATTATTCTCCTTTGTTAGCCTCATTGTTACAAGTGCAATACCAAACAGAATGACAAATATAACATCTGTTATCTTGATCTTTATTCTCTCCCATGAACTAACACCAAAGCTGGTTTAACTTGTTTTGAAGGTTCAGGAACATAATTTAATTCTCTTATTATGTATCTGAGCATTGCTTCTATTCTTTCTAATCGTTCTTCAGTCGTCATCATAATCCTCCATATCGCCTGGATCAACGTATTTTGATTCATAGTCATCGTGCATTTCTTGAATATAATCAGCGTATGCTTTCTCTTCACATATCTGACAATCATTTAACCAAGAGCGACCACAGCAAGTAATGGCACTCATTATTTATCTTCTTTAACTTCATGTGCATCAAACTGATAATTACTTTCAATTGGGTCATCCCAATTTCCTAATTCGTCAGCCAAATCTATTGCATTTTCTTCATTTTCAGCTTCAACCATTTGCTGTTGATCGTAACTAACCATTTTATATACTATGTATTTTTTCATTTGTACTTCCTTTCTGTTAATTTAATTATTTACCCGTCTTAACGATTTGTCAAGAACATTTAATCGCGCGTTCTCAGTGCACTAAACCCACCACCCACCACCCACCGACCTTGGATCGTTATCCACAGTTTTTCCACAGCTTGTGGATAACTTGTGTATATGTTGTGAATTATTTTGTGGATAACTGAAGCGTGTCGCTGATTGATTATGAAATAAATTATGGTAAAAAATTGTCCGTTTTGTCTTTAATGTTGCATTAATCCCCTTTTGTCATAATTTGTCGGAATTTCTCATAATACACGATTGAATATGTCATTGCAATTTGGCGATTAGTAGGGAATAATCAAACTTGGGTAACTCTGCCCGATTATGAAAGGAATTAAAGTGACAACTACAACCGAAGTCCCATTGGTTGATGATGTTATTTATTCAGTAAATAATGAAATTCATTGCAGTTGGAACGGATGCAATCGCAAAAAATTAGGGTCGGAATTTGATTCTTATTTTTTCACTACTGAAGATGTTCAATCTATTTCCAATAATGATTGGACAAAATATGTAGACACAATTACAGATTCAAGAATATTTGCAACTGAATCAGAAGCGATTCAATTTAGAGAATCAACTCCTTTGTCGTTTCGGATTGATTGCAATTTGGTTGGTAATTGGGTAGTTAGATTTTGGTCAAAAAAATCTTTCTATTATTGTCAAGTGCATTCCTGTAATTGCAATAGTTGTGATGAATTAATGCCTAGAAGTAATTCAACTATGGTGGGTGATTATTACTACTGTGATGATTGTCGCGATAATGAATTTTCTTTTTGTGATAATTGTTCAGAGTGGGTGGAATCGGTTTCCGATTTGGAAGGCGATTATTGGTGTCGTTATTGCATTGATTCGGTAAACGCTACTTGGTGCGATTTTTGCGATATGTGGGAGCGCCAATTATGTGATGCAAACTATGACCCTGACGATGTTGAGTCTTGGAATAGTTCTGATTATGACGGAATTATGAATTATTCTTTCAAGCCTGCTCGCCCTAATTTTTTTATGGGTTCGGCTGATTCTGACGATTCTAGGCTGTTTTATGGCATGGAATTAGAGGTTGAGTCAATGGATAATTCAATGAGTGACGGCATGAAAATAGTTAAGGATTCATTAGGCGAATTTGTTTATTTCAAGGCTGATGGTTCACTTGATAGGGGTTATGAATTAGTAACTTTCCCTTTCACTTTTAATTACTACTCAGAGATTGTGGATTTCAAGTTTTTAAGTGGGTTGCAAGGATTGGGATATCGTTCTTGGTCTGCTGGAACTTGTGGGCTTCATGTTCATATCAGTAGAACTGGGTTTGCTTCTTCCGGTCATATTTGGAAATTTGCACAATTGATTTTAAGCAATCAGCGTGCATGGTCTAAGTTGGCTGGACGCGATTCAAGTCGTTGGGCATCTTTTGACCCAGAGCAAAACGGAATTATGAAAGTGCTCAAAGGTGAAAAGTTTCCGGAGCGATATTGTGCCGTTAATTTAAGTAATGCCGACACAATAGAGGTCAGGATTTTTAGGGGTTCGCTTAATGAAAGGCGCGTTCGTTCTGCCATTGAGTCCATAGATTCTGCGATTCAATACACCCGAACTTTGAGCGTTCACGACATTAATCAGGGCGCACTTAAGTTTGGCAGATTTGCAGATTGGGTCAATGAGAATCGCACCGATTGTGCTTCTTTCATA
>Ga0315909_10001043_pt1 | contig 37405 bp, 49 predicted proteins | sample LakEriMetagenome_11_FD_203527 | JGI IMG/M metagenome (GOLD analysis project Ga0315909, IMG submission 203527) | Freshwater fungal communities from buoy surface, Lake Erie, Ohio, United States - Buoy 2 MA125 | ecosystem: Environmental > Aquatic > Freshwater > Lake | place: USA: Lake Erie, Ohio... | reverse complement strand
GCTCGAGGAGCTGGCGATCGCCGCACGGGCGACCATCGAGCAGAACGCAATCAAGGCCATCGTGATGGATGCGGTCGACGAGGCGAGGCATCCAGACCATTGGCGGTCGAAGCCGAAGGCGAACAGGGCCGAGTATCATCGGGCCTATTACTGGCGCAAGGTTGAGGCTCGACGCAACGCGACGAGAGACACCAAGCGCCGAGCGCGGATGTCCAAGAAGCTCAGGCCCTTGATTGCCGACCTATGCCGTGCTGTAGACTTAGGCCGCATTACTGCGAGATGGTGAGACATGGGACTGAGACAACGACAACGCGGCGCTGAGACCGAGCGAGAGGTCTGCAAGATAATCACGGACAAGACCGGGTGGCAGACCAATCGGATCTTGGGACAGGCCAGAGACGGCGGTGCTGATATCCGCTTGGCTCGGTGGGTGCTCGAGGTCAAGCGCAGGAAGTCTATCGCGGTCTACGAATGGGTCGACCAGGCTACCGCGGCCTGTGCGCCTTACGAGATCCCGGCGGTCGTGTGCCGTGGCGATAAGCGCGAGTTCCTGGTCATCCAGCGCCTTGATGACTGGCTGGCTCTGGTTAAGCCGCAGCTGCCCGAAAGATGAAATGCCCGAAGTGCAGCCGGCCGTCTGAGGTCGTCAAGGTCTACCAGTTCGCAACGGAGGCTCGACGGCGCAGAGAATGCACGGCCTGCGGGTTTCGCTTTTCCACAACCGAGCGGGTATGGCGCCGGGTCTATGCAGACGAGAAGAGGCCGAAGCCTGAGAGACAACCGAGGCGGGTCGAGGCCGAGAGGCCGAGGCGCACCTATTCCAACTTCGACATCGTGGCGCTGGATGGCTATGACATGGACTACGAAGATGTCACGACATTTGTGCATGTGAGCGACGACTGATGCCTGGTACACCAATCAAGCGCGCCAAGCGTGAGAAGGCCCAAGAGCTGATGAAGACCCAAGACTTCTGGGACCAACTCTGGATTCACTTAGGCGAAGGCAACTCGCTGCGATCCTTTACGGGAGACGGCAGCGTCGTGCCTTACTCGGTGTTGTTCGATCGCATCCAGAAGGACCCGGAATTGAGCGAGCGCTACGAGATGGTCCGTAACGCGAGGGCGCTTGCGAATGCCGAACGCATCGAGCAGTTGGCCGAGAAGGTCGAGGCCGAGCAGATGGACCCGAACGCCGCGAAGGTGGCGATGTCTGCGCGTCAATGGCTGGCCGAGCGGATGGATGCGAAGCGATGGGGCAACAAGATCCAGCAGGACATCAAGGTGACGGACACGACGCAGCTGCACCTCGAGGCCGTGCGTAACCTGATGCGCACCGTGAGCGTACAAGAGCCGGAAAAGCTGACGCGCGACACATCGTCGCGGTCGGATGCTGGCGCGCGCGACACATCTGTGGATAACCTGTGAGTAACCTGTGGATAACCTGTGGATAACTTCTGCTCCGGCGATCAGGGCACCGACGCGCATTCTGTCACATCGCGCAAGTCATTGATTCGCAAGGGAATGCACATCGAAGTGCGTATAATGCCCATTATGTTAAGTCGTCCACCACGCGGTCAGGCTGCGCGCAAGTCATTGATTTCCCTCGAAATCGACCCCCCCTCCCCCTGCCCCCGGCGGGTGGCCCCCGTGGGGGCGGGTGCGCTTGCGTAACCCCACACGGGCCGTCTGAAAAAAAATGCAGAATCCATACCTCGACTTCGTAAAACGCTACCACGCGGCCCCTGTGGCCTTCGTGGAGGAGGTCCTAGGCGTCACCCCAGACCCGTGGCAGCGTGACCTCCTGCGCCTCCTGGCGGCCGGAGAGCGCAAGGTCTCGGTCCGCTCGGGCCACGGCACCGGCAAGTCGACGGTCGCCTCCTGGGCCATGCTCTGGTTCATGCTCACCCGCGTCCCGGTCAAGGTCGTGGTCACGGCCCCCACGGCCAGCCAGCTCTTCGACGCCCTCTTCGGCGAGTGCCGCCGCTGGGCCAAGCTCCTGCCGCCCGCCGTGGCGGATCTCCTCGAAATCAAGTCCGACCGCATCGAGCTGCGCGCGAGCCCCGAGGAGTCGTTCATCTCGGCCCGCACCAGCCGCGCCGAGCAGCCGGACGCCTTGCAGGGCATCCACGCCGAGTGGGTGCTGCTGGTGGTGGACGAGGCCCCCGGCGTATCCGAGGCGGTCTTCGAGTCGGCGGGTGGCTCGATGTCGGGCCACAACGCGACCACGCTCCTGCTCGGCAACCCCACCCGGACGCAGGGGTATTTCTACGACACCTTCCACCGCCTCGCCGGGGAGTGGAAAAACCTGCACGTCTCCTGCCTCGACTCGCCCCGGGTGAGCGACGACTATGTGCGCGAGATGTCGAGCCGGTACGGCGAGGGGTCGAACGCATACCGGGTGCGCGTCCTGGGCGAGTTCCCGGTCGCGGACGACGACACGCTGATCGGTCTTGAGCTTGCGCAGAGCGCGGTCGACCGTGACGTGGTACAGAACCCGGGCGCGCCGGTGCTCTGGGGGCTGGACGTGGCGCGCTTCGGGACGGACTCCTCGGCGCTCTGCCGCCGGCAGGGCAATGTCGTGCTCGGCACGGTCAAGACCTGGAAGAGCCTCGACCTGATGGCGCTGACGGGCGCCGTGATGCACGAGTGGGACACGACCGACCACAAGCACCGCCCGGCCGAGATACTGGTCGACAGCATCGGCTTGGGCGCGGGCGTGGTCGATCGGCTGCGCGAGCTCAAGCTCCCCGCGCGCGGCATCAATGTTGGCGAGTCCCCCGCCTTCAAGGGGCAGTACATGAACCTGCGCGCCGAGCTCTGGGGCAAGGCGAAGGCGTGGCTACAGGCGCGCGACTGCAAGCTGCCGCGTGACGAGCGATTGGTAAATGAATTATCCTCGCCGCGCTATTCGTTCATGTCGAACGGGAAGCTCAAGCTCGAGAGCAAGGACGACATGAAGCGCCGCGGGCTGGCCTCGCCCGACGTGGCCGATGCGTTTGTGCTGACCTTTGCGAGCGAGGCGGCGACCGGCAGCGGGGTGTACTCGCCGACCTGGGCCAAGTCTGTGAAGCGAGGAGTGAAGGGGATCGTATGAGCATCTCATGGAGTGATTTCTTCTTGGCCGACCCGTACGAGGGCGCCAAGGCCGTGGAGGATGACCTGCAGGGCTGGGGGTCGGACGACCCGATGTTCGAGCAGGTGATCGCCAAGATCCTTCCGCGCACGATTATCGAGGTCGGCTCGTGGAAGGGGCGCTCGGCGGTCAACATCGTCAACACCTGCCTGCGGTATGGGGTACACCCGTCGCTGGTTTGCGTCGACACCTGGCTCGGGAGCCTCGAGAATTACTCGCGCCACGACGGCGAGAACAAGTGGCTCCACGAGGCGCTGCGGCTGGACGCGGGATACCCGCGGCTGCATGAGCTGTTCATGTCGAACATGATCCGCAACAAGGTCTCCAAGTTCGTGACCCCCCTCCCCCTGCCGGCAACGATTGCGGCGCGGGTGCTGGCCGAAAAAAATGTGCAGGCCGATGTCATCTACATCGACGGCTCGCACGACTACGAGGATTGCAAGGCGGACCTGGCAAACTACTGGCCGCTCTTGCGCCAGGGCGGGATTTTGTTCGGCGATGACTACGAGGCGTGGCCCGGCGTGACGCGCGCGGTAGACGAATTCTGCGACGCGCACTTCCTGCACCGCGCTGCCGTGCGCCGCTCTGGCAAGTTCGCCTTCGGCAAGGACCGAGACGTGGAGGGCATCGAGTGAAGTATTACTGCATCACGCTCTCCGAGACGCCGGAGCGCACCGAGCACGCGAAGGCGCAGGCCGCGAAGGCCGGCATCGAGCTCGATTTCATCTACGGCATCTTCGGCAAGACGATGCAGGTGAAGTCCGAGATACCGATGCACACGGACTATTTCGTGACCCGCGGCGCCACCTGCCTGGTGCTGTCGTGGCACATCGCGTGGCAGATTGCGTGGCGCGAGGGCCACGAGGAGTTCGTGATATTCGAGGATGACTTCATCCTGCCGGACAACTTCAACGAGCGCTTCGCGCAGATTCGCGCCGAGACGCCGGAATGGTGCGACCTTGTGTACCTCAACTCGTGCTGCACGGACCAGAAGCCTGCGAAGAAAGAATCGGCGAACCTGTGGGAGATCAAGTACCCGCTCTGCACGGCCGCCATCTGGCACCGCCGGCGCGCGATTCCCACCTTGCAGCAGTACACCAAGCCCGCCAACACGCCGGTCGATATCCTGCTCGAGTGGTACGCGCTGCCGCACCTTCGCGTGCTGACCGCGGTGCCGCCCCTTGTCTCCCAGGCGACGCAAGACCTTGCGGTGCCGATGCCGTCGACGATCCACATGTGAGGTGAGAGTGAATGCTAAAGCCAAGCGACGTCGCGCTCTTCCAGAAGCGCCTCGACAAGAAAGCCCCGGCGAAGCCGGAGTCCAAGAAGCCGCCGGAGCCCCCGCCGGGCGGGAAGCCGCCACCGGCTTCTCCGGCTCGGAAGGCCGCCTAGTCCTAATCGACCAGCTCCCTGGCTCGGCGTTTCGGCGCATCGAGATACCGGGCGAGGCGTATGCGCCCTGTAACCCGTCGATTGCCGCGGATGGCGCGGGGAATCTCGCGTGCATGGTCCGCACGGTCAACTACGAGCTCGGTGACGAGGACGGGATATGGTTCCGCGGCGACCCGGCGCCGAACACCCGCAACTACTTCGTGCCCATCGGATCAGATTTTGAGCCTGGCGCGCCGGTGCTGGTGGACGACGCCGAGGTGCGCCGCGGGCGGGTGATCTGCGAGCACGGCCTCGAGGACGCCCGGCTTTTCTGGTACGACAAGCGCTGGTGGTTCACGGCCTCGGGGCTGCACCACGGGGCGCGGGTGCGCACGACGATGGTGCTCTGTCGTCTGGATGGCGCGCGGATAGACCTCTTGCAGGTCTTGCACAGCCCACACGCGCAGCCGATGGAGAAAAACTGGATGCCCTGCGTCCGCGGCCAGAACCTGTGGGTGGTCTACAAGCACCACCTCGGCGAGGTGTACCAGTTCGCGCCGGCGCGCCGGATGTGGATCGGGGAGTTCCCGAGCCTGGCCGGCTGGTCTGGCGGCTCGCAGGTGATTCCGTTCGAGGGCGGCTTCATCGGGGTCGTACACCAACGACGCAAGGTCAAGAACCGGGTGCATTATGCGCACCGCATGGTCCGCTACGGGTTCCACCTTGAGCCGCTGCACGCCGGGCGCGAGTTTTTCTTCCGCGGCGAGCAGATCGAGTTTTGCTCTGGCCTCGCCCAGCACGGCGACGGGTTCGTGATGTCCTTCGGGGTGAAGGACCGCGAGGCGTGGCTTGTTTCTCTGACCTCTGGTCAGGTTTCGTCGCTTTTGGCATGAAAATAGGGATACTCATGATTTCGGCACGGGTGGCGGTGTGATGTATTCCCCGGAAGGTTCCATGATCGAGGCGGCCGAGGCGGCCGTTGGCTCGCTTGAGCCGATGGATGACTCGGAGCTCGAGTCGTTGGTTGGCATCGAGCTGACCGACGCGACCTCGTTCATCGACGCGGAGCTCTCCCCGGTCCGCGCGCGTGCCATTGAGTACTACCGCGGCGAGCCGTTCGGCAACGAGGAGGAGGGGCGCTCGCAGGTCGTATCGACCGACGTGCGCGACACCATCTCCGGCGTGATGCCGTCGCTGATGCGGGTCTTCTTCGGCTCCAAGAAGGTGGTGCAGTTCGTGCCGCGCGGCCCAGAGGACGTGGCGACCGCCGACCAGGCCACCGACTATGTAAATTTCATCTTCAACCAGGACAACAACGGCTTCCTGGTCTGCCACTCGGTCTTCAAGGACGCGCTGCGCGGCGCGCTCGGCATCGCCAAGTATTACTGGGACGAGAAGGTCGAGGTAAAGACCGAGCACTACACCGGCCTCGACGAGTCGAGTCTGACGATGCTCATCAACGAGCCCGGCGTCGTCGGCAGCGCGATCAGCGCGATGGACGACCCGTCGTACCAGCCGCCGATTGATCAGATGACCGGCGCGCCGGTCGTGGACCCGATGACTGGGTTTCCGCCGCCCGCGCCGCAGATTTACTCGGTCGAGCTCAAGCGCGAGTACCGCGACGGCCGCGTGGTCGTCGAGGCCGTCCCGCCCGAGGAGTTCCTCATCGACCGCCGCGCGCGCTCGGTGGAGGATGCGACCCTGGTCGCGCACCGGCGCATGATGCGGGTCTCGGATCTTGTAGCGCTCGGCTACGACGAGGAAGAGGTGCGCTCTCAGATGGGCGCCTTCGAGCTCGACACCAACGACGAATACATCGCCCGCAACCCGTACGCCGAGGCGTATGGCCCGGGCGGCACGCAGGACGACAAGCGCGTGCTCTACGTCGAGGCGTATGTGCGCGTCGACTACGACCGCGACGGCATCGCGGAGTTGCGCAAGGTCTGCACCATCGGCCCCGGCTACAAGCTCGTGATGAACGAGCCATGCTCGCACAAGCCGTTTGCGACCTTCTGCCCTGACCCCGAGCCGCACGCGCTCATCGGCCTGTCCATCTTCGACATGACGGCCGACCTCCAGCGGATTAAGTCCGCGGTGATGCGCAACATGATGGACTCGCTCTCTCTGGCCATCCACCCCCGGGTGGGCGTGGTCGAGGGGCAGGCCAACATGGACGACGTGCTGAACACCGAGGTTGGCGGCGTCATCCGTATGCGCCAGCCCGGCGCGGTCCAGGCCTTCTCCGTGCCGTTCGTCGGCCAAGCCGCCTTCCCGATGCTCGAGTACCTCGACAACGTGCGCGAGACGCGCACGGGTATGTCGAAGGCTGCCATGGGCCTCGATGCCGGCGCACTACAGAGCACCACCCGCGCGGCGGTCGCCGCGACCGTAAGCGCAGCGCAGCAGCATCTTGAGCTGATCGCCCGTGTGTTCGCTGAAACCGGGATGCGCGCCCTGTTCAAGGGTATTCTCAAGCTGGTCGTGGAGAACCAAGACCGAGCGCGGGTGGTGCGCCTTCGCAATCAATGGGTGCCGATTGACCCGCGCTCGTGGAACGCGAACATGGACGTCGACATTGACGTCGCGCTCGGCGGCGGCACCGAGGAGCAGAAGATCGCGGTGCTCAACGCCATCGCCCAGAAGCAGGAAATGGTCTTGCAGCAGATGGGGCCGCAGAACCCGCTCGTGTCGGTGCAGCAGTACCGGAACACGCTGGCGCGGTTGGCCGAGGTTTCGGGCTTCAAGAACCCCGACGAGTTCTTCTTGAACCCGTCCATGATGCCCCCGCAGCCGCCCCCGCCGCCCCCGCCGCCTGACCCGGCGCAGATTCTTGCCGAGGTTGAGCGGCAGAAGATTATGGCGGACATCCAGAACAGCCAAGCGGAGCTCGAGCTCAAGCGCCAGCAGATGCTGCTCGAGGATGACCGCGCGCGCGACAAGCAGGAGTCGGAGCTCATGCTGCGCGCCTACGAGGTGCAGCTGAAGTACGGCACCCAACTCGACATGGACGCGATCCGGCAGATGGCGGACCGTTCGCGCGTGGCGTCGCCGTCGGTGCAGCAGCCGGTAATCCCTGAGATTGGTCCCGCGCCGCAGATGGGGCCGGGTCCGATGGCCGTGTGATGCCATGTCGGAGCCGCTAGAGGGGGTATTTGTTCCGCAGCCGCCGAATCCTAATGTCGCCCCTGCGGCCTACTTCCCCCAGTATTTCAACCAGGCGAACAACCAGCTCAGGCTGTACCTGAGCCTGTTGGCGTCGAACCAGCTCGAGATCGTCAAGTTCATCAACACGCTGACGGACCTCAACTTGCTAGCAAAGAACAACTTTGATGCTTTCGGGCGGCTGCGTGTCTCGCAGCCGTTCACGCTCTTTGACAGCCAGAACAGGTACGCGGCGGACCCTGCCTTCGATACATCGCTGACTGGCTCGGGCACCTCTACCTTTTTGCCAAACGAGTCGGCCGTGAGCCTGGCCGTGACGACGGCCTCCGGCGACAAGGTGGTGCGCCAGACTAAGCGGTACTTCCCGTACCAGCCTGGAAAGAGCCTGTCGTTTTTGTCGACGTTCGTGATGGCCGCCGCAAAGGCGAACCTGCGCCAGCGCGTGGGATACTTCGACACAAACAACGGGCTCTTTTTGCAGCGCAACGGGACGGAGCTCTCGTTCATCATCCGCACCTACACAGGCGGATCTGTCGACGACACCCGAAAGGTGGTCCAGTCTTCATGGAACGGCGACCCGTTGGACGGGAGCGGCGCGAGCGGCATCACGCTCGACACCACAAAGGCACAGATACTTTTCGCGGACTTTGAGTGGCTTGGGGTCGGGTCGGTGCGCGTCGGGTTCGTTATCGACGGCCAGTACATCACGGCCCACACCTTCGACAACGCCAACGAGGTGACGTCGGTCTATATGCAGACCGCGACGCTTCCGCTGCGCATCGAGATCGAGAACACGGCCGCGACCGCGAGCAGCTCGAGCATGAAGCAGATCTGCTCGACGGTGCTGTCCGAGGGAGGCTATGAGCAGACCTCCGTCGAGCGCGTGGCCCGAAGGACCACGACGCTGACCGGAATCGGGACATCGTTCGTTCCGCTGGTGTCAATCCGGCTCGCGTCTGACTCGCTCGGCGCGGTCATCTTGCCAAAGCAGGTGCGCGTGCTTCCAATTGGAAACGGCGAGTACGAGATAGCGCTGGTCAGGAACGCGACGCTCACCGGCGCGTCCTACGACACTACGACCTTTGCGAGCGTGGACTTTGATGTGACCGCGACCGCCATGTCTGGCGGAGATATCGTCTTGAACGAGTACACGACATCAAGCAACCAGTCCGCGGCCCAGGCGCAGAACGATCTGCTCTATAACTTCGATATGCAGCTCGGCGCGACCATCGCCGGGACGAGTGATGTCTACACGGTCGCCGTCAGGATCTTGAGCGGCACCGGGTCTGCCATCGGTTCATTGGCTTTCTACGACTTGTCGGAATAGGTGACGCATGAGTAACGCATTTTCGGGTCAACGACAGTTTGCCCAAGGTCCCATGATGGGAGGCTATGGCGGCGGCTACGGCGGCGGAATGGGCGGATATGGGTCGCCTTTTGGTGGCGGCATGGGCGGCTACGGCGGCGGCTTTGACGCGAGCCGCGACTTCTCCGGCATGGGCGGCTTCGGCGGCTTCGGCGGCGGCGGAATGGGCGGCTACGGCACGCAGTTCGGCGGCTATGACATGGGCGGCGGTGGCGGCTTTGGCGGTTACGGCGGCGGGATGCGCGCGCCGGCCTACCAGCCGACCATCAACGATGCCTTCAGCAATTACTTCTCGCAGCAATACTACGGCGGCCCAGCCTTCAACCCGTTCGCGGCGACGTCGATGTTTGGCGGCGGCGGGTATGGCGGCGGCTTTGGTGGCGGTCGTCGCGGCGGTCGTCGCGGCGGCGGGCGCCAGCTGCGTCAGATGTTCGAGGACTATTTCCAGCCGGAAGGGACGCCCCAAGCGCAGCCCGCTCCGCAGCCGCAGCCCCCGCAGATGGCGCCCGGCTTCGGCAGCGCGCCGCCGTCGCCGGTTTATGGCGGAGGGCAAGTGGAGATGGGACCGCAGCAGTTCCAGCCAAGCCCGTTCGCGCCGCAACCGTACATGGGGGGGTTCTCGTTCCCTTTTGATCAAACCCTGCCGGCCAAGAGTGAGGCGCCGATGGCGCCTGCCGCGCAGGGTTTTGATTCGATCATGCCGGTGCAGCAGCAGGACACGCCCGTGCAGTCGGCTCCGATGGCCCAGACATTCTACGAGCCTCCTGCTCCAATGCTCTACGCGCCGCCTCCTCCCGCGCCGACTTTTTACGAGCCGCCTCCTCCTGCGCCGACCTTCTACGAGCCGCCCCCGATGGCGCCGACTTTCTACGCGCCGCCCCCTCCCGCTCCAATGCTCTACGAGCCCCCTCCGATGGCCCCGGCTTTCTACGAGCCGCCGGTGATGGCGCCATTCGTGCCATCATTCGAGCCAGCCGTCTTTGAGCCGCAGCCCTACATCCCGCCGATGCAGACCTATGCGCCGGAGCCGATGCCATTCGTGCCCGCGCAGATTGAGTCTCCGTTCTATCGGCCAAGCCGTGATATGTTTGTGGACGACTTTGGCTTTGAAATGAGGTGATGAAATGAAGCAGGGGCTCTACTCGAACATCCACGCCAAGCGTGAGCGCATCGCGGCCGGCAGCGGCGAGAAGATGCGCAAGCCTGGGGCGAAGGGCGCGCCAACGGCCAAGGCATTCAAGGCCGCGGCGAAGACGGTCAAGAAGCGCAAGTGAAGACCCCGGCGTGGCAACGCGCCGCCGGGAAGAACCCGCGCGGCGGATTGAACGCGAAGGGCCGCGCGTCGTACAAGGCAGAGACCGGCGGCACGCTGAAGGCGCCCGTCAAGGGAGCGCCGACCACGCCGGAGCAGCTGCGCCGTAAGGGATCGTTCCTCGCGCGCATGGGCTCGATGCCCGGGCTCCTCACCGACGAGCAGGGCGACAAGACGCGCCTCAAGCTGAGCCTCGAGGCGTGGGGGCATCGTGGTGATAAGGCGAGCGCGGTCGCCAAGGGGCGGCGGCTCTTGGAGCGGTACAAGAACCAGAAGGAGCGATAGAGATGCCCAGTAAATCAGCTAAGCAGGCCCGCCTAATGGCCGCCGCCGCCCACGACCCAGCCTTCGCAAAGAAGGTCGGCGTGCCTGGTAAGGTTGCCAAGGAGTTCAACAAGGCCGACAAGGGCACCAAGCTCTTGAGCCGCGCGATGAAGAAGAAGCCGAAAGGCGGGCTCCTCGCTTGATTGAGCGCGATCTCTATGCCGACCAACGGCGCGGCGCAGAGGCGCGCGCCCTACTCGACAGCCCCGCGCTCGATGAAGCATTCAAGGCGCTGGAGGGTGAGTACCTAAAGGCATGGCGCGAGAGCAAGCCGGCCGACCAAGAGGAGCGCGAGCGGCTGTGGCTCGCGGTCGGCATCCTGGGAGAAATCAAGCGCCACCTGCGGATCGTGGTCGACACGGGCGCGATGGCGAAGCGGGACATCGACAAACTAAGCGGCAGGAAGTAACCGCTTGAATCCCGCACAATAGGGTTATGAGCGAAACCGGCACGGGTGTACCCCCGGGAAACGTACAGTCCACGCAGAGCGTGTTTGAGCAGATGATCGCCGCCGAGGAAGGCGAAACCGATCAGCTCGAAACCGAAGGTGTGGATCAAGAGGTGCTCGAGGCGGCGGATGGCGAGTCCGACGCCGAGGGCGAAGTAACCGAAGGCGAGGAGGATGCCGACGAGGCGCCCCAGCCGGGCCAGACATTCCGCGTCAAGGTTGACGGGGAAGAAGTCGACGTCCCGCTGGATGAGCTGCTGAAGGGCTACTCCCGCACCGCGGACTACACGCGCAAGACGCAGGCGATTGCAGAGGCCAGAAAACAGGCCGACGCGGAGCTTCGTCAGGCGCGGGAAGAGCGGCAGAGGTATGCGCAGACGTTAGAGGCACTCGACTCGAGCCTCAAGCAGCTGCAACCGCCCGAGATCGACTGGGACCGTCTCTACCAAGAGAATCCAGTTGAGTGGGTGAGACAGCGCGAGGTGGCGAGGACGAGGCAGGAGCAGGCTGCCTGGGTTCAGTCCCAGAAGAATGCTCTGGTGGAGAGGCAGCAGCTGGAGGAGCGCGCGGAGGCCGAGAAGACCCTCGAGTCCGAGCGTGGCAAGCTCATCGAGATGCTGCCCGAGTGGCGCGACGCTGATAAGGCACGCGCCGAGAAGGCGAAGATCGTCGAATATGCCACCGATAAACTCGGCTTTTCTGTCGAGGAGATATCGGACATCTACGACGCTCGGGCCGTCTTGGCGCTGCGCAAGGCGATGATGTTCGACGACCTGATGAGCAAGCGCTCGCAGATTCGCCCGACCATCACGCAGAAGGCGAAGCCCATGAAGGCTGGCGCGGCCAGCACTCCGCAGTCCTCTCAGGTCGTGTCATCCAAGAACGCTCTTTCTAAGCTCGCCAAGAGTGGCAGCACGCGCGACGCGGCTGCCGTGTTTGAGCAATTCATTTAAAGGACCATTTCCATGTCACAGACTGCAAATACTTTCGATACGTTTGCCGCAAAGGGCATCCGTGAGTCTCTCTCGAATGTTATCTATAACATCTCGCCGGAAGAGACCCCGTTCATGTCGAACATCGGCCGCGAGAACGTCAAGAACACTTACTTCGAGTGGCAGACGGACTCGCTCGCCGCGGCCTCCACGACCAACGCGCAGGTGGAAGGCGACGACGTTTCGTCGTTCGACTCAACCTCCGCCACGACCCGCGTGGGCAACTACACGCAGATCAGCAACAAGACCGTGCTGATCTCGGGCACGCTCGAGGCCGTCGACAAGGCCGGCCGTCGCTCGGAGCTGGCGTACCAGCTCGCCAAGCGCTCGGCTGAGATCAAGCGCGACATGGAGAGCACCATGCTCACCAACCAGGCCGCCTCGGCTGGTTCGGCTGGTGTTTCGACCGCGCTGCGCAAGACGGGCTCGCTGCTGGCCTTCCTCAAGACCAACACCGACAAGGGCACGGGCGGCGCTGATCCGGTCTACACGAGCTCGCCGAACGCGACCCGCACGGACGCCACCGCGGCGAACCTGCGCACCTTCACGGAGGCCATCCTCAAGACGGTCATCCAGAAGGTCTGGGCCTCTGGTGGCTCGCCGAAGCTGTTGATGGTTGGCCCGGTGAACAAGGCCCGCGTGTCTGAGTTTGCCGGCATCGCGGAGATTCGCCGCGAGGTCACGGGCAACCGTCAGGCGACCATCATCGGCGCCGCGGACGTCTACGTCTCGGACTTCGGTTCGGTCTCGGTCGTCCCCAACCGCTTCCAGCGTGAGCGTGATGCCTTCGTGCTCGACCCCGAGTACGCGAGCGTTGCCTTCCTCCGTCCGTTCCAGACGGTGGAGCTCGCCAAGACCGGCGACGCCGAGAAGCGCTTGATCACCGTGGAGTACGGGTTGAAGGTCAACACCGAGGCCGCGCACGGCCTCGCCGCCGACCTCACCACGACCTGATAGCGGTGGTGTAGACTTGGGGGCGGCGGCAATCTGGCCGTCGCCCCTAAGTTTGAGGGAACATGAGCTCGACAGGTAAGCGACTATTCGACTTTGACCCCGAGACGGGAACCACGAAATGGTGGCACTACAATGCCGACCGCGACGAGGCGACCATCGAGACGGTCTTTGAGACCGGCAACCTGATTGAGCAGAATAAGAGAGCATACGCCGAGACCGACGAGCGGTCCCGGTGGGGCGAGTGGAGCAAGGTAGCGTCGATTCCGATGCCCCTGTACTACCGGCTCAAGCGCGACGGGATCGCAGACGATCCGAAGCGCATGAAGGCCTGGCTCAACGACGCCGACAACAGATTCTTCCGCACTCGACCGGGGCGTGTATGAGCCGGTCGGTTGCGATTTTGGTCCCCGCAAGGGACACGGTGATGACATCGTTTGCCTATGATATGGCGCGCGCGATGTCGTACCACACCGCGACAACGGACGACCGTGTGCTGCTTTACACCAGCCACGGGACTCTGATCGCCTCTCAACGGATGGAGCTTGCGCAGCAGGCGCTGGCGGAGAAGGCGGACTATCTTCTCTGGCTCGACTCTGACATGAGGTTCCCGAGGGAAACCATCGGCCACCTCATCCTGCGCGACAAGCCGATCGTGGCCGCGAATTACTCGACGCGCCGTATGCCGGTCAAGCCGGTGGCGATGCGAGACGCGGCCGGCAAGATTGACCGGGTGTTTACTGCGCCCGGGTCGGAGGGCCTCGAGGCCGTCGATTACGTCGGAATGGGCGTGATGATGGTCAAGCGTGAGGTGTTCGAGAAGCTGGACGCGCCGTGGTTTGCCATCCCGTATTCGACGGTCGGCAACCACTACATCGGAGAGGATGTCTACTTCTGCCGCAAGGCGAAGGAGGCAGGCTTTGAGGTCCTGGTGGACCACGACCTCTCGCAGCACGTCAAGCACATCGGCACCTTTGAGTATTCGCACGAGGGTGCGTGGGCGATGAAGGAGCAGACCGACGGTGGCACTAACGTCATACAGCGCGCTTAAAGCGTCCCTCGCCGACTGGCTGAACCGGGACGATTTGACCTCGGTCATCCCCGACTTCATCTCGATGGCGGAGGCGCAGATTGAGCGTCGGCTGCCGACGCAGAAGATGGTCAAGCGTGCAGACGCGACCATCGACACGCCCTTCTCTGCGCTCCCGGCGGACTTCCTTTCCGCCAAGTCTCTGGTGCTGACCTCGACGGCGCCGGTGCAGCCGCTTGAGTTCCTCTCCGAGGACGAGCTCGACGCCAAGAAGTCGATCTACCGCACCACCGGCAAGCCGCGGTATTTTGCGCTGGTCGGCAATCAGATCGAGGTGCTCCCGCCGCCCGACACCGGGTACACGGCTGAGCTCACCTATGTGGCGACGCTCGCCAAGCTCTCCGACTCCAACGCATCCAACTGGGTGCTCGAGCGGCACCCCGATGTGTATCTCTATGGGTCGCTCTTGCAGGCGGCTCCGTACTTGCGCGACGACGAGCGCGTGGGCCTCTGGACCCCGCTCTACGCGCAGGCGATCGAAGACATGATCATACAAAACGAGCGCGCGGCATTCAGCCAGGGGCGCCTGTCCATGAAAGTCAAACCGACGAGGGTTATCCCGTGAGTGCATTTTCCAACTATCTTGAGAACAAGATTCTCCTCCATGTGCTGTCGAACACGGCGTACACATCGCCCGCGACAGTCTACCTGGGGCTTCACACGGCCGACCCGACCGACGCCGGATCTGGCACGGAGGTGAGCGGCGGCAGCTACGCGCGCCAGTCGTTCGCCTCGACCATCTCCGGCAACGCGGCCTCGAACACCTCGGCCATTGAGTTCCCGACCGCGACGGGCTCTTGGGGCACGGTCGGCTGGGTCGCGGTCTGGGACAACCTTACCGGCGGGAACCTTCTGTTCCACGGCGCGCTGACCGCGAGCAAGACGATCGCCTCGGGCGATGTGTTCCGCGTCCCGGCGGGCGATCTCGACATCACGCTGGATTAATTGATGGCAGGCTACGGCTCCGGGTTATACGGCCGTGGCAACTATGGCATCGACCCTAAAGAGGGCGCTGCCAGTTTAAGCGCGGCCGCCTCGCTCTCTTGCGTAGGCGTGAGGGTGGCGCTGGGGGCGGCGGCCGTGAGTGGCGCCGCGACGGTGACGGCGGTCGGGGTGCGGGTGCATCTGGCTGCGAGCGCCATGTCGGCCTCTGCGACGCAGACGGCCGCGGCGGTCATCGTAGAGGACGCCTCGGCGTCTCTGGCGGCCTCTGGGGCGCTGTCGTGCTCGTCGAGCATAGTGCGCGACGGCGCGGCGGCGATGGCCGCCACGGCCTCTCTGGCGGCCGCAGGGGTCCGAGTGCGGCTAGGCGCCGCGGCGGTCTCTGGGGCGGCCACGCTCGCGGCGGATGCGCTGCGGGTGCGGCTGGCGGCCTCGGCGATGTCTGGGGCGGCGAGCCAGGCGGCCGAGGGGGTAAGGGTACGGCTCGGGGCGGCGGCGCTCTCTGGGACGGCGACGCAGACCGCGACCGCGAATGTTGTCTACATCGACAGCGCGGCCCTCTCTGGGTCGGCTGCCCTGGCGGCGGCGGGCGGGGTCATACAGTCGGCGGCGGCGGCGCTTTCGGGATCGGCGGCTCTATCGGCCGCCGGGCGGCTGAAATGGGAAGTGCAGCCGGACACGGCCGAGAGCTGGACGCCGCTGGCTGACACGGCGGAGAGCTGGAGCGCGGCGAGCGATACGGTCGTCGCCTGGGGCGCGGTGGCGGACACCGCAGAGACATGGGCGCCGGTCGCAGACACGGCGGAGACTTGGACAGAGAAGACACACCCGGCCTACTTACAGGCCGCTTGAGGTAACGACATGGCTGATACGACAACCACCAACCTGGGCCTCACCAAGCCGGAAGTCGGCGCGAGCGCTGACACCTGGGGCGGCAAGATCAACACCAACCTCGATCTCGTCGACGGGATCTTCACCGGCGCAGGCAGCGGCACCTCGGTGGGCCTCAACGTAGGCACCGGCAAGACGCTGACGGTCGGCGGCACGCAGAATATGTCGGCGCTCACGGCGTCGACGGCGCTCGCGCTCGATGCCAGCAAGAACGTGGTCTCGGTCACGAACACCGGCACCGGCAACAACGTGCTCGCCGGATCTCCCACCCTCACCGGCACGGTGAGCGCGGCGGCTGCTACGCTCTCCGGCAACCTCACGCTTAACGGCGGCACCGCCAACGGCGTGTTGTACTTGAACGGCAGCAAGGCGGCGACGAGTGGGAGTGCGCTGGTATTTAATGGAAGCCAACTCGCTGTTAACGGTTCAGACCCTACGGTAGGTAGTGGGCAAATGGTTGTTGCGTCGGCAAACGCAAATGGTCTTGTTGTAAATAACACTGTAGCCGGTCAAAACGCTACTTTGTATTTGCGTGATGTTGCTGGAAGTAATCCACAGCGCATCAAATTTATGAACACTCCCGGCTTGGCATTTGTTGACAATAACGATGCCGAATTTATGCGCCTCACCTCGACGGGGTTGGGCATCGGGACGAGTTCGCCTGCAAGCAAGTTGCACGTTTCAAATACCGCAGCAGCAACTCGCATCACGATTACAGACGACGTTGCGGCAGGTCGATCCGGTTACATTGAGTCCAACTACAGCGACGCGCTTGTTATTGGTACGACTTCCGGCGTGCGAGGAATTCGATTCTCGCCGGACAATACGCCGCGTATGTTCCTCGACACCTCCGGCAACCTCGGCATCGGGACGAGTTCGCCCTCATACAGATTCCAAGCAGTTCGCAGCGGTGACGGAATCACTGCTGGTATCTCTGGCGGCACCTACGGCATCCGCTTTGACAACGGCGGTACGTTCAGCAGCGGCGCATCCACTATTCACGGTGTTGACTCAACGCTGACTGGTTCGTATCAGCAGTTGAATATCAACGGGTCTGTGCTTACTTTTCAGACTAGCGCCACCGAAAGCGCCCGCATCACGAGCGACGGTTATTTCAAAGCGCAAGCAAATGCCGCATACATTAGTTCATCCGGTTTGTATCACGAGTTTGTAGGCGATTCCGCTAACGCATACATTTTTAGAATTGTTAATGACGGAAACAATGCAAACCGATATGGAATGTCAATTCAATGCGGCGCAGACAATGCCGCTGGCACCAACTATGCGCTGGTTTTTGACGACGGCGATGGCACACGCCAAGGCGAAATCACTTTTAGCGGCGGCACGACGACTTACGGAACCTCGTCGGATTATCGGTTAAAAGAAAACATTCAACCGATTGAAAACGCGCTTGATCGTTTGGCGCAATTGAAGCCTGTAAAATGGAACTGGAAGCGAAACGGGCTTGAGTCAGAGGGCTTTGTTGCTCACGAATTACAGGAAGTTGTGCCGATTGCTGTAGCGGGTGAAAAGGATGCCGTAAACGAGAACGGCGACCCGGTGTATCAAAGCGTTGGCGCAGCCAATGTGGTTCCGCTGCTAACTAAAGCCCTGCAAGAAGCCATGACCCGTATCGAACAACTTGAGGCGAAGTTCGCCGCATTGGAGAGCAAATAAATGACCACTATCACTTGGAACATCTCTGTCCTTGACTGCCTCCCGCAGTCTGCTGAAGGCGCTGACTATGTAGTCACGGCCCATTGGCAATGCACGGGCGTGGATGGCGTGTACTCGGGGCAGGTCTACTCGACCACCTCGTTTGCCGTCGTTCAGGGCGAGGCCTTCACCCCGTATGCCGACCTCACGCTCGACCAAGTGCTCGGCTGGGTCTGGGCGAACGGCGTGGACAAGGCGGCTACAGAGGCTGCGGTCGAGGGTCAGATTGAGGCCCAGAAGAACCCGCCGATTGTCGCGCCGCCGTTGCCGTGGGCTGTGTGATACCCGGGGTGAGCCATGTCAGACGAACGGAATGATGCCGTGGAGATCGCGCTCTTGCGAAAGGATCTAGAGGCCCTTCAGTCGGATATGTCCGAGGTGAAGGGCGATCTGAAGAAGCTCGCAAACGCATGGGCGACGGCCGAGACGCTCGTCGCCTTCGTCAAGTGGCTCGCCGGACTCGCGGCCGCCATCGCGCTGCTCACCGGAATGTTCAAAGGCTGGTTCCTCCCGAAGGAGTGACGATGCTCGTACCAATCAACATCCAGCCGGGCGTGTACCGCAACGGCACCGACTACCAGAGCAAGAGCCGCTGGCGCGACGCCTCGCTCGTGCGCTGGTACGAGGGCACGATGCGACCCGTTGGCGGGTGGCGCAAGCGCTCGAGCAGCCAGCTCACCGGCAAGTGCCGCGGGCTCCTCACCTGGCGCACCAACGCCAACGCGCGCTGGATCGCCGCCGGGACGCACTCGAACCTCTACGCGATGAACGAGGCCGGGACGCTGACCGACATCACCCCGGCGTCGTTCACGCCGGGCAGCGCCGACGCGACGCTGAACCTTGCCTATGGCGGCGGCCCCTACGGTCTCTTCTCCTACGGCACCCCGCGCCCCGACACCGGCACCGTGACGCCGGCGACGACCTGGAGCCTCGACAACTGGGGCGAGTATCTGCTTGCCTGCTCCAACGCAGACGGCAAGATCCTCGAGTGGCAGCTCAACACCGGCTCAGACGCGGCCGCGCTCGCCAACGCACCGGTCAGCAACAAGGCCGTGATGGTGACGGCCGAGCGGTTCGTGTTCGCGCTCGGCGCGGGCGGCAACGCGCGCAAGGTGCAATGGTGTGACCAGGAGAACAACACGCTCTGGACGCCATCCATCACCAACCAGGCCGGCGACATCGAGCTCGAGAGCGTCGGCAGCATCGTCGCGGGCAAGCGGCTGCGCGGCGTGAACCTCATATTCACGGATGTAGATGTACACACGGCCCAGTACCAGGGCCCTCCGTTCGTCTATGGCTTCGAGCGCATCGCCACCGGCTGCGGGCTCATCAGCGCCCAGGCCGTGGCGGCGGTGGAGTCGGTCGCCTTCTGGTGGTCGCCGTCTGGCTTCTTCACCTACGACGGCTTCGTGCGCCCGATCAAGTGCGACGTGCTGGACTATGTGACCAACAACCTCTCGCAGACGCAGCGCTCGAAGGTCTACGCGGTCGCCAACAACCAGTACGGCGAGGTCTGGTGGTTCTACCCGAGCGCCTCAAACTCTGAGGTAGACTCGTATGTGGTCTACAACTACCGCGAGCAGCATTGGACCATCGGGAGCCTTGGCCGCACGGCGGGGACCGACCGCGGCGTGTTCACCTACCCGCTGATGGTCTCGGCGGACGGCTACATCTACGAGCAGGAGGTCGGCGCCACCTACGACGGAGCGACGCCATACGCTCAGTCTGGGCCGATCGAGTTCGGCGGCGGCGACCGTATCATGGTCGCGCGTCAGCTCATCGCCGACGAGAACACGCAGGGCGCGGTGGGCGTGCAGTTCAAGACGAGATTCACGCCGCTGGGATCGGAGGTCGTCAAGACCTACACCATCGACTCGCCCTATACTGCGGTCAGGTTCAGCGGCCGACAGGTCGAGATGAAGATCACCGGGGACTCGATGACAGACTGGCGCGTCGGTGTGATGCGGCTCGATGCCGTCGCGGGCGGCGAGCGATGATCGGCGAGGAGATCATGCCGGCCGTGAAGTTCCGCGAGCTCATAGAGAGGGGGCTCGCCGAAGGTTACGGTCAGATGGGGTACGAGGATGTACTTGAGGGGATACGCTCGGGCGAGTACCAGCTGTGGGCCGCCGAGGGTTCCGTGGTCATCACGACCGTGGACCTGTTCCCCCGCATCAAGCAGCTAACGGTCATCATCGGCGCGGGCGACCTGCACGAGATCGACGACGAGCTGCGGCCGATGATTGAGACGTGGGCGCGCAGCATCGGCTGCGACACGATGTTGATAATGGGCCGCCCCGGGTGGGAGCGAGCGCTTGACGGATACCGTCGCACCTGTGTGGTGCTGGAGAAACGACTGTGAGCAAGATTTTTAGTTCCAAGAAGAAGGACGTCCAGAAGACCGAGATCGACCCGCAGATCTATAACCGGGTCTTGCAGAACCTTCAATTCGCCGAGGACGTCGCGGCGATCCCCTACGAGCCCTATCGTGGGATGATGGTCGCGCCCTTCACGCGGGACTATATGTCCGGCGAGGCGATGACGCGCCGTATCGCGCAGGAGGGCGGATTCGTCCCCGAGGTGGAGCAGGCCGCGCGCGCGGCGCAGCGTGAGCTCGGCTTCCAGCCCGAGCGCATCTCGGCGGGCGCCGTCGGGACGCAGTTCGGCGCGCGTGATGTCGGCGGCGCCTTGGCGCGTGGACCGGAGCGTATCAGCGCCGGCGCGGTCGGGACGCAGTTTGCCCCCAGCCGCGTCTCTGCCGGCCGCGTCGGGACCACCTTCGGCGCGCGCGACATCGGCGCCCCTGGCGCCGCGCCCACGGCGCAGGCGGCTGGCTTCTTGGACCAAGACCTCGGCCGCTACATGAACCCCTACGAGGCGGCCGTCACCCAGGCGGGGCTCGAGGACATCAGCCGCGCCGAGGAGCAGGCTCGCGGGACGCGATCGGCTCGCGCCACGGCGGCGCGTGCCTTCGGTGGCTCTCGTGCCGCCATCGAGGAGGGCATCGCCGCGGGCGAGGCCGCGCGCGAGCGCAATCGCTTTGTGGCCGAGCAGCGCGCGCGGGGCTTCCGCGAGGCGGCGGCGCTGAGAGAGGCCGATGTCGGCCGCGAGCAGGCGGTGCGGCTCTCGAACCAAAACGCGGCGCAGAATGTGATGGAGCTCGCCCAGCGTGGTCAGATCTCGAACCAGCAGCGCGACATGGAGCTGGCGCGGCTTGGGCTCACGGCCGAGACCGCGAACGTCGACGCGCAGATGCGCGCCGACCTCGAGAACCAGAGGGCCATGCAGGAAGCGCAGCGACTGGGGTCTGCCGCCGAGCAGTTCAACGTCGAGCAGGGGATGCGCGCCGGGGCGGCGAACCAGCAGGCGATGCAGGACTATATGCGCATGGGCCTCTCTGCCGAGGAGGCGAACCAGCGGGCGCAGCTCGACGCGCAGCGCCTTGGGACCGCCGCCGAGCAGTTCAACGTCGGCACCGCGATGGACGCCGCGCGCGCGAACCAGGCAGCCGGGGTGCAGGGCGCAGAGCTCCGGCTCGGCGCCGGGCGCGACCTGGCGGGCTACGGCCAGACGGCGCTGGAGAATCGGTACGGGGCGGGCAGGGCGATGATGGGCCTCGGCACGCAGCAGCAGCAGCTCTACCAGCAGTTCTTGAACGCGCAGCGCGAGGAGGACTTCCGCCGGCAGCAGTTCCCGTTGCAGCAGCTCGCCATCAGGCAGGGGGCGGTGCAGGCGTCGCCGATGAATACGACGGGCACCAGCACCGTCACCGGGCGCCCGTCTTACTGGAACATGATGACCCAGGTTTTCGGGTCCGACGAGGACATGAAGCGCGACATCAAGTCCATCAAGAACCCGCTCGACAAGGTGCGCCGGCTGAAGGGCATCGAGTTCGAGTGGGAGGACGGGTACGGCTCCGAGGAGGGCGAGGACAACGGCGGCGAGGAGGACATGAGCGTCTCGGCGCAGGATGTCGAGAAGGTCATGCCGAGCGCCGTTTCGCGCCGCGGTGATGGGATGCGGCAGGTTGGTGCGCCGCAGCTAATCGGCCTCTTGACCGAGGCCATCAAGGAGCTCGACCGCAAGGTCGGCAAGGAGAAGAAGTGATGGAACCGATTATGCAAGCGATCATGCAGGCCATGATGGCCGGCGGCGATAAGGGCGGCGGGGTTGGTGGGTTCTCGTTCGGGAACGTCCTCAAGAACCTCAAGAAGAAGCCCGAAGAGGAAGAGGTCGACTTGAGCAGCTCCCTCTCCCCCAAGATTGAGCGCGGCGGCTTTGCCGGACGCGCGTCGCAGTACGACCCCGCCAGAATTTATGGCGGCCTTTACAGCCTGTATGGCGGCCGTCGCGTGCGCGGCGGTCTGCTCGGAGAGTGACATGGCAGAGATGACCGGATTCCAGCGCCTCATCGGTGGCCTGCTGGGCGAGAACATGGAAGGCATGACCGAGGAGCAGCGCCGGCGGCTCGCCCGCGAGGGCGGCACGGCGGCCATCCTCGGGATGTTGTCTGGGTCTGGCCTCTTGGGCGGCCTCGAGGGTCTGCGCGCGCGCCGCAAGGAGCAGGCCACCGAGGCCGAGGCGGCCCGCCGCACCGCGGCAGCAGAGGCCGAGATGCCTCGCATCGCCGGGCGTCTCTTTGGTAGCACCGCAGGGACGCTTGAGAGCCTCCCGGGCGGCGAGGGTGGGCCGCTGACTTCCCGCTACCGTCAGGACCCGCAGGAGGCGCTGGCGCGGCTCTACAGCACGCAGGAAGGGCGCGATGTCGCCACGATGGCGCCGGATCTCGCCAAGCTCGCCAGCGAAAGCACTCTTGGCGTGACGGTTGGCGGCTCTCGGCTGTACCCGCTGACGGGCCGGTACACGGGGCCGCCGAAGGAGGAAAAGCCTCGCGTGCAGGTTGGTAAGGTGGATCTCACGGATAGGGTCATCGTCTCTTACAGCGACGGCACGGAACAGACCTTTATGAAGGGCGCCGCTGCTGGTGCGCGCGCGGCGGGTGGTGGCGGTGGCGCGGGCGGCGCGGCAGGGGGCGGCGCGCCCGGCGCGCCGGGTGGAATGTTCCTCACGCCGGCAGAGACGGCCGCAGCCGGGTTTGCCCCCGGCACCATCGTCCGTCGTCGTGACGGCACCGTGGTGCAGCGCCCTGTTACCACTAAGGGCGGCGCCATACCGACTGAAGGGCCGATGGCAGGTATGACACCGCGACAGCAGTCAGGTGCGTTCCAAGCTAGAACCGCTGCGCTGCAATACGCAGCGAACATTACAGGCATGAGCGTAGCCGAAATTAGCAAGAAGTCGCCTCAAGAGATTGAGCAGTTAATCAAGCAAAAGGGCGGGCGCCTTTTGCAGGGTGGGCTTGCTAGCTCGTTAGCCAATGCGCCCGTTATTGGAGATTTTATGAAGGGTGTTGTGGAGGCAGCGAACGCTGACTTGATTGCACCGTCTGTAGGCGGAGGATCTGGCATAGCGCAGATGCAGACCGTAGGTAACACCATGAGTGACATGGATCTTGCTGCGGGCCAAAGGCAGTTCCCAAACCCGATGTATCCGGTTGAGGTACAGGCGCAGATGATTCGTTCCATCTTGGAGCGCAGCGGCGGCGTGGTCGAGCAGTACGACGATAAAGGAAACAAGGTGACGCGATGAGCATCAAGGTACCAATGCCGGACGGCACCGTCGCGGAATTCCCAGAGGGCACCAGCCCGGAAGTCATTGAGCGCGTGCGGCAGCAGAAGATGCGCGCAGCGCCGAAGACAGAGACGCCTGGGGAGCTCCAGACGGGTATCCGCGCCTTCGGGCAGGGATTCACCTACGGTGGAGCGGATGAGGCGATCGCGGCAGTTGAGCGCGCGGCTGGCGTGATGCCCTATGAGCAAAGCCTGCGCGAACAGGCGGCGGAGCGCGAGTCTATGCGCCGCGCCAACCCGTTGACATACGGCGCGTCAGAGTTTGCCGGTGCCCTGCTCTCTCCTAACCCGTTCGGCAAGCTCGGCGCGGTGGAAAGCACGCTGGGGCGGCTCGGTACGCAAGCCGGCGCTGGCGCGACGACTGGCGCGGTCCAGGGCGGCCTCGAGGCTGGCCCTGATAGCAGGATCGCAGGGGCCGTCTTCGGAGCCGGCGGCGGCGCGGTGGCTGGCCCTGCGTTTGGTGGGCTCATGGCAGGCGCGCGCGGTGCGCGCGACATCTTCCAGCGCGCCGTGCGCCCTGATGAACCTCGGGTCGCTTCCCAGGAAATGCTCGCCGCCATGCGCGAGGGTCCGCTTACATCGGAGCAGATGTTGCAGAACATCGCCCAGAGGCGCCCCGGCGAGATCCAGCCGCTTGGCTTGCTGATGGGACAGGCCGGGCAGGGCGCTACCGAGCGCGCCGCCATCGGCGGCGGGGCGGCTGGCGATGTCGTGCGAGAGTTCTCTCAGGAAACGCTCGCCGGCTCCGGCGGCCGCGTGATGAACATCGTCAACGAGATGACCGGCGGCAACCGCCAGTTCACGCAGGACATCCTCGAGAAGTACAACAAGCTCCGCAACGCCAACGCGAGCGATCTCTACGGCAAGGCGCGCGCGGTCGGCTATGTGCAGGACGATGAAATCGTAAACCTCATCGCCGGCGATCCGCTCCTGCGTAAGCTGTACAAGTCGGCGCAGACCAACGCGGCGCGGCAAGAGAATCTCAAAATCCCAGACCTGGTGGACAAGGACGGCAACCTCATCCAGAACGCCTACCCCACCGTGGCGGGCCTCGACTATCTGATGCGAGCCGTTCGCACCAAGAAGGACCAGGCATTCCGCAATCAAGACGTGAACGCCTCGGGCATCCGTGCGCTGTTCGATCGTCTTGACGGCCTCACCAAGAGCGCCGTGCCGGAGTATGGGGCAGCACGCGCGCGGTTCGCGGAGGATTCCGAGCTCATCAAGCTGTCTGAGCTCGGCCAGCGGTTCCAGAATATGCCGCAGTCTGACCGTGCCACGGCGCTTCGCGGCCTGACCCCCGATCAGGTCGGCGTCGTGCGCGACACCGCGCGCGATACCTTCTACAACCGACTGGCCTCGATGGACGACGCCAGCCTCGCGCGCGCCCTCACATCATCGCGCCAAAACAGAGACTTGCTCGAGTTCCTCGCCGTGAGCCCAGACGCAGCCGCACAGGCTGCGCTGCGAATCAAGGCAGAGCGACAGCTGCAAGAGTTTTCTCGCAACGTCAACCCGAACCTCGGCTCGCGCACCGCGCGAACCACGGCGGCGGCTGGCGGCGGCGTGGACCAACTGGCGCGCGCGGAGCAGGCCGCCGAGTTCGTGAGCGGCAACACGGCCTCTAGGCTGATGACCTTCCTCAACATGGCTCAGGGTCGGCTGCGCGGCCTCAACCCAGCCGTGCGTGAGGACATGGCGCGGATGCTGACGGAAATCGACCCGCAGCAGCAGCGCGCCATCCTTCAGCGGCTGTCGGCAGAGGATCGCAAGCTGCTCCAAGAGGACGCCGCCAGGCAGCTCAAGAGATTTGAGAGTGTGCAGTTCGGTGGACGGCTCCCGGGCCTATTGTCCACGGAGGAGCGATGACCGAGCCCACATGGATGCACCGCGCGCGGCGCTACCTTGGCCTGCGGGAAACCCCGGGCAAGGCGACGGCGCCGGTCATCTCGCGGTGGCTCCTCGAGCTCAAGGCGTGGTGGCGCGACGACGAGACCCCGTGGTGCGGGGTCTATGTCGCCGCCGTGATGCGCAAGGAGGGGCTCGTCCCGCCGAAGTACTGGTACCGCGCGCGGGGCTGGCTCGAGTTCGGGGTCAGCATCCCCGACCCGATCCCCGGCTGCATCGCCGTCTTCGAGCGAAAGGGCGGCGGCCATGTGGGCTTCGTCGCCGGCACCGACGAGATGGGGCGGTTGATGGTGCTGGGCGGCAACCAAAACAACGCCGTGAGCCTCGCTCAATTCGATCGCGCGCGCGTCCTCGGCTATCGGTGGCCCTCGACCGTTCCAATCCCGGCCACCAGGCTCCCGCTGGTGGCCTCCAACGGGGCGACGAGCTCCATCAACGAAGCATGAGGTGTTTATGACTGGTGAACAAATCGCGGGCATCGTCCGCGCAATCGTGGCCGCGGTCGGCGGCTACCTGGTCGGCAAGGGTCTCGCCGATGCTGAGACGGTCGCAGCCGTCGCCGGAGCCGCCGCGACCATCGTCGCCGCGGTCTGGTCGGTGCTCTCCAAGAAGAAGGCCGACCCGGCTTGATTCGCCTCTGGCTAGGGCTCGCCCTGGCCGTGACCTTGACGGCCGCCGGGTGGTTCGGCTACCGTGCCGCGCACCGCGCGGGCTATGAAGCCGGCACGGCGGCTGTCAAGGCAGAGTGGCACGCAGACAGGGCGAGGGCGGCAGAGGCCGCCACGGAGGCTCTGCGGGCTGCTCACGCGAAACGTGAGGAGGTGGAGCGTGACCTCGAGTCGAGACTGGGCGACGCTGATCGCCGTGGGCGCGAGCTTGCTCGGCGGCTGCGCCACCCCCCCGCCTGTCCCGTGCCCGGCCCAGGTATCGCCCCCGTCCCGGCTGATGGTGCCGCCGGAGTCCCCGGCGACGAGGGAGCGGCTCTTGCGGACCATTTCGCCGCCTGCGAGCGCGACGCCGAGCGCCTCGGGGAGCTCCAGCGATGGGTAGCAAAGTAGACCGCTACAAGAAGCTCGGCATCCCGCGCCGGTTTCAGATCCACGGGCACCAAGTCACGGTCCGTATCGTCCAGCTGTCCAGGTGGCGGCACCCGAAGGCGGCGGTCGGCATCTATGACCCAAACCGGCACCGTATCGACCTGCGAGGAGACCTCGGCGACACCGAGCTGCAGCAGACCCTCTGCCACGAGCTCGTACATTGCCTTTTGTCGGAAATGAACCACCCGCTCAACGATTGCGAGGTGTTCGTGGACAACCTTGGAAGTCTGCTGCATCAAGCGCTCCAGACATTCACAACGGCGACTAAATGACCCCACGCCGCCACCTCATCATCCCCGACGCACAGATCAAGCCGGGGGCCAACACAGAACACGTCGACTGGGCCGCCCGCGCCATCGTCGAATATCAACCGGATGTCGTGGTGTGCATCGGCGACTGGTGGGACTTCCCGTCGCTCAACTCGCACAGCGAGCCCGGCTCACAGGAGCTCGAGGGCACCCGATACCAGGAAGATGTTGAGGCCGGGAACGAGGCATTCCGGCGACTCTGCGCGCCGATGATGGCCGAGCAGGAACGGCGCGTGCGCGGCAAGCGAAAATACTGGACACCACGCAAGGTCTTCATCCCGGGCAACCACGAGGCGCGCGCGGATCGGGTGGCGTCACGCGAGCCCAAGTGGCAGGGCACCATCGGCTCGCATAATTGCCAGACCTTGGACTGGGAGCGGCCTAAGTTCCTCGAGATCGCCGAGATCGACGGCATCAAGTATTGCCACTACTTCCCAAACCCGTTCAGCGGCAGACCCATCGGCGGCACCATCACGAGCCGCCTTGGGCACATCGGCTCGAGCTTCGTGCAGGGCCACCAGCAGGGCTTCCTGTATGGCTCAAAGCAGTACCCGGACCATGTAAAGCACGGCCTCGTCTGCGGCCGCTTCTACATCGACCACGAGGGCTACAGGCCCGAGGATGTGCAGCGCTCCGAGTGGAGCGGCATCGTCGTGCTCAACGAGGTGCGCGCGGGCAACTACGACCTGATGCCGCTCTCGATGGACTACCTACGGCGCAAGTTCGGGTAAGTGGCCGGCTGCGGAGATGGGGCCGGCGCTCCAGGGGGGTGCGCTCCGCTCGCGGGTGGTCAGTCGTCGAGACTCAGGGCCTCAAGGATGTCGGCGGCGTGGGTGCAGTACCAGGCGGCCTTGCGCAGATCCTGCGCGTAAGCCTTTTTCTTGTCTGCGCGCATCAAATACTTGATCGCCGCCCCACGGCAGTACGCCACCGTCTGGAGACTGCCGAGCGCGGCGTGGATGACGTCGATCGCCTCGACCTCATCGCCGTTCGGCAGCACCAGCTTGTAGTGGGCCGGATTGTTCACCATGTCCTCGTCAACAAGGTCGCTGATGAGGTCGTCCCATTCATCGTCGTCGAGCTTACGCTTCATCACGCGGCCCTCTTCTTGAGCTTCTCGTGCAGGTCGTACAGAGCACGCAGGTGCAGGAACGCCGGCCAAGCATCATCGTCGAGCGACGGGTAGTAGTGATGCCCGAAGTCGCCGTTCTCCTTTGAGAACCGCAGCAAATGGTACCCGCCGTCGATCTTCTTGTCGGTGCATTCCTCGTAGGCCTTGGCGTAGGCCGCCAACTGGCAAAGCATCTCGGGGTATACCCCGTTCGATGTCTTGAAGTCACCCAGGACCAACTTGCCGTCGAGCTTGCCGATGAAGTCGAGCGTGCCACCGTACCGGTGCGCCTCGCTGATGACCTGCACCTCGCAGTCGATGATCTCGAGCTGGGTGCCCTTGCACCAAAACTCGAAGGCGCTGTAAGCCGATCCAGCCTGACGCTTGAACGCATCGCGGTCCACGACCGTCTTTGCGTCCAGCGCCTCGGTGAGCACGGTCTGCGGGTTGCCGCCCTTCACCCAGGCCTCGCACATGGCGTGGACCGCCGTGCCGATGGCGAGGATGTCCGAGCCCTCGTAGAGGCCGGCGGGGGATTGCTCCCCCCGCCCCTCGAGCACGCCGTGCTCGCGCCCTGTGCGATATGCCCACATGAGGAGCGCGCCGGGGTCCTTTATTTTTAAGACTGTAGTTACCGACGGGATTCGCTTCCCGTCGGCCGCCCGATATCCTAATTTTGCGGTAGGCATGATTAGAAGCTCAGGTCGTCGTCGACGAATGACTCGCCGCCCGCGGGGGTCGGCGCGGCCGGTGCCGCCTTCGGCGCCGCCTTCGGGATGTCGATCACTCGGTTGGCGATTTTCTCTTGCATCCACGTCGGGAGCTTGTCGAACATCGCGCTGTTCGGCGCGTCGGTCGAGTAGACGAGCGCCTCGCCCTCGAGCACCGGCGCCGTCATTCCCTTGGGCATCGGCATGATGCTGGTCAGGTTTGCGTAGGTACGGTCGCCCTTCGTGGCGTGCGTGACGTTGATGAACGCGGGCTTCCCGGCGACCTTCGACAGGTCAAATGCCTTGAGCTCCTCGGCCGTGAACGACCGTCCTCTCCACGCAGTCAACAGCGCGTAGAGCGTGCTCTTCTCGTTCAACGACAGGCCCACGGTGCGGCTGATGACCGCCGGCAGGTCCTTCGTCTCGCCGTCCTTCGTGATCTCGACGCGGATGCTCGGGATCTGGAACCGCAGAACGACCGTTCTTTTCGGAGCGAATTGGCCGCCTGGGCTCGGCTGCACGCCGAGGTCCACCACCATGTCGCAGATGGCCGCGTGCGCGCCGGCCTCGAGGGGCTTGCGGGGCTCAAAGCTGCCGCCGCTGGAATTGCTGATAATCAAACTCATAACACTTCTCCTCGGCTCGCCATGGTTACGGGTGGCGTATGCCGTGCCCGTTGCGGAGGGGGAGCCCGCCTCCTAAATCAAATTCTAGCCTACTGCATCAGCTCAACCAAGGCCCAGCAGAAAAGCAGGATCAGCAGGCAGCCAATCAGCGCGTGGCCCAGCAGCTCAAAGAGCTCGTCCCAGTCGGGCTTCATTTTGGCACCTCCTGCCGCTCGACGGCGGCTTGAATCCTCTCCCCGATCCACTTCATGCACGGCACCGCCATGCTGTTGCCCAACGCCTTGTAGCGGGGGCCGTCTGCGTTCAACTTGCCAGAACTCCTCTGCTTTTCCGTTGCGAGTGCATATCGCAAAGGCCATTGCGCCTGTGCTTGCGGCCACAACTCTGAATTGAGCAAAACCTTTCTTGCTTGTGCTTCTTCAAGTGGCAGCTGCGACAAAGAACAACCAAGTTCTTCAGAGAGTTGTCTAAAGGATTCTCGTTGATATGGTGAACGTCCATCCTGCCCTGCTTCTTGCAATCGGCGCACGAATCTCTCTGCATAATTGACCTTGCTCGATAACGGCCTTGGTGCGATAGCACAACAGGTCGCCATCTCCCACGAAATCCATCCGCCATGCACACCCGCGAGCAAAACTTCCGGCGTGAAAAGTGAAGCAACGATTCCAGGTCCCCATCCTTCTCTCGCAATCGCTCCAGTTTGTTTCCACAGCTCATGCAAAACTTGAGAGGCGTGGGCTTGGCTTTCCGTCCCATAGGTCAACTCCAGATATGTATCAGGGAAACCTTGGAGTCTACTACATTCCACGGGCGTGAGTCGGCGGACTTGCATGGCGACACGCGCAAACTGGTAGTTGTACTCCGCGCCGGCTCGAAGGGCTTGTGCGGTGTCGTTCTCAACCTGACCTCCGCCGCTAGCCCATTGCACCTGCTTCACATCTACCGCCTGCATCACCGTCGGCCCGCTAGCGTTCACGCTGCTGCCGGGTGTGCCGATGGTCGCCGCCACCTCGCCCGTGATGGCGCCGTTGTAGCAGTCGGTGCCGACGGGCTGACCAATCCATTGATCCTGCGTCGCGGCAAGCGTGAAGGCCGTCTCCTCGCTGCCGAGGTAGCCCTTGCCCGCAGCCTTGCCCGCAGAGTCCACCTCGACGCCGCCGCGCACCTTAAACGCCACCGGCTGGGCGACGGCCATCGGATTCTTGGCTTGCAGCGTCTGCACCATATCAACATCGGTCTGCGGCACGGACATCTGTGCGCCGAAGGTGATGGGTTGCGCCACCGGCTGGGCGACGGCGACCAGCGGGTCTTGGCCTCGGCTCTCGCCGGTTCGCTCAACGCCTCGCCCGCTGGCCGTCAACGCCGCGACAACCTCTTGGGCGACCATGTTGTAGCACTCGTCACCGGCAGGGCCACCGCTGCCCTTCGCCCACTTGCGAGTCACGGCTCCCGAGATGCTGCCGTCCGCAGGGCCACCGCCAACGCTTCGGGGAGAGACTTGCCGCGCTTCTCTGCTCGGCGGAGTATCCCGGCACACGCTTTCGGACTCAAAAAGAACCGCTGCGGCACCGGCCTGGTCTCCAAGACATCCGACAACGAACACACGGCGACGACGCTGGGCCACGCCGAACCATTGTGCGTCCAGCACCCGATAGGCCCACCCGTACCCCAGCTCCCCCAACGCTGCGAGGAAGGTGCCAAAATCCCGTCCTCCGTTGGATGACAGGACACCGGGGACGTTTTCCCAGACAATCCATTTAGGTCTCTCACGTTCAGCGATTGCAAGAAATGTAAGCATAAGGTTGCCTCTGGGGTCATCGAGCCCTTTGCGGAGGCCCGCGACGCTGAAGGACTGGCAAGGGGTTCCTCCGACAAGAAGGTTAATTGGTTCAAGATTCCACTCCTTGAATTTAGTCATGTCGCCGACATTCGGGACATGGGGGTAGTGATGCTTCAGCACGGCTGAAGGGAACGGCTCAATCTCGCTGAACGCGACGGGCGTCCAGCCAAGGTCGTGCCAGGCGACGGTCGCGGCTTCGATGCCGGAGCAGACTGAGAGGTACTTCATGCCCCATCCTCCGCGCTGCACCAATCTTCCTGGCGGCGCAGGAAGTCGGGCCACCCCATTTCCTTTCGCGTAAATGAGCGATCCTCGACGAGCACATGGTTCGTCGGCTGCGCCGTGAAGCGGCCGTTCTCGAGCTGGATGAAGTAAAACTCCTTCGACTGCTCCGGCGCCGCGCTGAAGGCATCGCCGACCGGAGCCACGGTAAAGAGGTACATCCCGCGGTGCTCCGACTTGTCTTGGAGGCGCGCGCGGCAGTTCATGCTCTGAAGGAAAGGGTATTCGATGGTCGAGAATTGGTAGCCGTAGCAGTCCCAGGTCTGGGCCTGCGCCGGCGTCCACGGCTCGTCGACATCGTTATGCGACGCGAGCTGGTGCAGCGGCACGTTGCGGTAGACGGCGCCAGACTCGAGCATCACATGGCACCCCCAGGCGCGGCCGGGAAACGACGCGAGACCGAACCAGACCGCGCGCAGCCAGCCGTGGTCGCCAATCGCGCGCGGTTCAATCCACACATATTTGTGCGTCGGCAGGGAACCGGCGTGCGTATGCAAAGTCAAAGGTTGCCCTCCAGCAGATTCTCAAGCGTGCCGAGCACGTCGTCGAATTCTTCATCCGACAGCTGCGACTGCTGGTGCAGCTCGCACCATGCCGGGTCCATCCGGCGCAGGGCGTCGCGCAGCGCGCGCAGCATCACCCAAGCGGCATCACCGCGGCCAAGCAGAACATCCGCTTCGGCGCTGAAGCCGTTAGCACGCAGTCGTGTGATGGCGCGCTCGATGTCGATTTGAATCGGCATATGCTCGAGCTCAGACAGCACCATCGCCTCGAACAAGCCGTCTTCCTGTGGCAGCTTCGGGTCGCTCATGGTTCACTCCCGCAGGTTGTTGAAGATTGCGGCGATCGCGCCGAACATCACGACGACCGCCCAGACGATTCCAATGGAAAGAAGCCAAGCATCAAGAGAAATCATCGCGTGCTCCCCCAGCGCGAGACCGACGGCGGGTCGGCGCGGTAGACGCGCGCGCGTCCACCGGGCTTTGGCAACAGGTCACGGTTGCGGCGGCGCAGGAGCCATTCGTAGGCGGCGAGGGCGGTCGCGCCAAGGCCGAACAGGGCGAACCATGCGGCGAGGATGGCGAACCACTCGAATGCTTCGTTGGACATTTGCAGATCCTCCAGAGGGGCGGCTTACGCCGCCACCTCCTGACCGTTCCACAGGGTGCGCGCTGCGTCAAGCATCGCGCGTGCTTCGGCGGACTTGTAGTTGCCGAAGGCTTCATCGAAGGTGCGGAAGGTCTTGCCAAAGCCCTTCCACGCGCGGTGCGAAGCGTTCTGCACGAGCGCCGTCACGCTGCCGCTGCCGACCGACACAACCATCGTCTGCTTGCCGCACTTCATGGTCGCGTAAACATAGCGGCCGATGTTCTTGTGGGTGACTTCCTTAGACTCGATGATTTGAACCTGCATAAATATCTCCTTCTACCACTTCTGGTCCGGCACCGCGCCGTCCATGGATGCAATTTCTCATGCCCCGCTTACCGTGTCAAGCACTTCTTGAAAAATATTTTCAGCCGCCGCTGTTGCGCCGCCAAGACGCACTTGATACCCTTCCGCCGCTATGCCTACCGCAAAAGTACAGCCGCAGACAGCGGCACTCCTCCACGCCGTCGCCCAAGCGGGCGGACAGACGGCGCTGGCCCGTAAACTCAAGGTGAAGCCGCAGGCGGTCCACCAATGGATGAACGCAGGGCGCGTGCCGGTGCTGCGCGTGCTTGCGGTTGAGGCGGCCTCTGGGGTATCTAGGAAGGCTCTCCGGCCGGATATCTACCCATGAGCAAGCCAGACCTCACCGCCATCGTCTCCGTCGAGCGCGTCCTCGAGCTCTCCAAGCGCGCGCCGGTGTTTCCGTGCCGCAGGGCGGACCAGACCGACCAAGAAGGTCGCACCTTAAAGGCAAAGTCGCCACTCACCCGCAACGGCTTCAAGGACGCCACCCAGGACGAGCAGCAGATCCGGCGCTGGTGGTCGGCGAACCCGGAGGCGCTGGTCGGGGTGCCGACCGGCTCCATCACCGGGCTGGTGGTCATCGACTACGACCACCGGAGCGCGTCGAGCGCGGCGCAGGACTGGATCAGCGAGCACCAGTTTGAGCTCACCAAGACCAGAGTCCACGCGACCGGCGGCGGCTCTGGTGGCAGGCATTACCTATTCAAGGCACCCGCTGGGGTCAAGATACGGGGCGGCGCGTCCGTCGTCTTGGGCAAGGTCAAGCGCGAGGGGCTCGACATACGCGCAGAGGGCGGCTATGTCATATGGTGGCCCCTGCACTACGGCCAGAGCGGCCCCATGGAGGAAGCGCAGCCGCTGCCAGCGGGGCTCATCGACGAGCGCCGCATGGACCTCGAGCTGCCCGCCGAGGTCGCGGCCAAGCTGCCGCCTAAGCCCGGGACCTCTCAAGACTTCCAGCGCGACCTGCCGCGAGTTACTGAGGCGATCGCGCACATCGACCCGGAGGGTTACGACGCCTGGTTGATGTGCGGCATGGCGCTGCATCACGCATCGGGCGGCGCAGACGACGGCCTCGAGCTCTGGGATGCGTGGTCGAGCGGCGGCATCACCGGCGTGCTTCCGGCGTCGTATGCAGGGCGCGCTGACATGGAGTATCGGTGGCAGTCGTTCCACCTGGACCGCGGCAAGGGGGTCACGCTCGGGAGCCTCTTCAGCGCCGCCAAGGCGGGCGGCTGGGTGCCGGTGCCAGAGGCGGTGCGCATCGGGCCGCCGGTCAGGGATGAGCCGGAGACCGATTACAGCGACGTGCCAGAGGCGCGTGGCATGGAGCGCGCGCGGGAGCCGGAGCCGACCCTCCTGTCGATCGGCGCAACCGCCACGCCCGGGCGGCGGCTCACGCTGCGCGCCATCGGCGATATCGTCGCGGAGCGGCGCGAGGCGACATGGCTCATCCACAACGTCATCGAGGCCAACGTGCTGGCGGTGCTCGCCGGGCCGCGCGCGTCGTTTAAGTCGTTCATCGCGCTCGACTGGGCCATGCGCATAGCCTCGGCCGGGAACCCCGTCGTGATTCTCTCCGGCGAGGGCGCCGGGCTCGGCAGGCGCGCCGAGGCATGGGTGCAAGAGCACGGCAAGGGCCGCGGCCTGAGCGATATTCAGATGCTCGCGCTTGAGTCCGTCGCTAACCTTAACGCCGAGTCCGAGATGGAGGCGCTCCAGCAGGCCATCGACCAGGCGCAGGTGCGGCCGGCGCTCATCGTGGTCGATACCTTCAGCAAGTTCAGCGCCGGGCTCGACGAGAACAGCAACCAGGAGGTGGCCGAGTACCTCTCGAAGCTCACCATCGGGCTGCGTGAGCGATACACGGCCACGGTATTGCTCGTGGCGCACTCGGGCCACGGGGACAGCAAGCGGCCACGGGGCGCGTCCGCGCTCATGGCCAACCCCGACGCCGAGTACATCGTCGAGCGGCCGGACGCTCAGGCCATGGCGGTGGCGGTGAGCCGAGAGCGGTTTAAGGATACGGCCAGTCTGTCCCCGCTTGGGTACGAGGCGGTGGAGGTCCAGCTCGGGCGCATCGACAAGTATGGCGAGGAGGTCAAGTCGCTGGTGATGAAGGAGACGAGCGCGCCGAGTAAGCCGGCCGTGGCTCACTCGCCCCAAGGGAAGGCGCAGCGGACGATCCTGCTGGCCCTGCGGGAGCGCCAGAAGAGGTCAGAGACGCCGCTGGTGTGGACCATCGAGGAGCTGCGCGCGGTCGGCCGGGAGTGCGGGGTGGCGAGGCAGTCTGTCCACGATGCGGTCGAAAAGCTGATCATGTCGCCCTTTCTGAAGGCCACGGTAGGGGGGTCTTCGCTTGCAGAGGTGTGATGTCCGAAAATGTCCGAAAATGTCCGGTTCGGACATATTCGGCGGGTCATTTATGTCCGAAAATGTCCGAGTGTCCTTAAGGACACGGACATTCGGACATGACCTTCGGACATTGGTTTAGGAATGGAGGAATCATGAGATACAAGACAAGCCCGTCGCGTCCTGTTGCGTTGGAGCAACATGTTGCAGAAAAACCACTAGCCAAGCGAATGGTCGCTGGACTCGGCGAGGAGGGGTTTCAAATCGCCAAGGCGCTCCAGTCGATGTTCAACGCCAAGGTCGTCCATTACGAGGACAGCCAAGGCGAGGTCGGCAAGCGGCCGGGGTGGGCGCAATGAGCCAGGGCATCATCCGGTTTGACAAATTGGGGCCGCTTGAGTGGCAGGAGGACGACAAGTGGGGGCTGCTGACCGGGTGCGGTCGGTTTGCTGTGATGTCGTCTAAGGTGGACGGGAAGGTGCGCCATGTGCTCTGGGCTCACGGGGCGGATGGCAGGGTCATCCCGAAGTGGCTCGGGGTCTTCGAGACCACCGAGGCGGCTAAGGCCGAGGCCGAGGAGCGGAAGTACGACGACCCTCCGAAGCGCAACGGCATCCACGACTACAAACCCAAGTGGCCGAAGAAGTGAAGCTCTGCCCGATCTGCCTGACAGAGAACACCGGCGGCCGGCCTCACCGGTACCATAAGCTCGCCGCCAGGAAGTCCGGCCATACGCTCGAGGAGCTGGCGATCGCCGCACGGGCGACCATCGAGCAGAACGCAATCAAGGCCATCGTGATGGATGCGGTCGACGAGGCGAGGCATCCAGACCATTGGCGGTCGAAGCCGAAGGCGAACAGGTCCGAGTATCATCGGGCATATTACTGGCGCAAGGTTGAGGCTCGACGCAACTCGACGAGAGAGACCAAGCGCCGGGCGCGGATGTCCAAGAAGCTTAGGCCCTTGATTGCTGACCTATGTCGTGCTGTAGACTTAGGGCGAATTTCTGCGAGATGGTGAGACATGGGACTGAGACAACGACAACGCGGGGCTGAGACCGAGCGCGAGGTCTGCAAGATCATCACGGACAAGACCGGGTGGCAGACCAATCGGATCTTGGGGCAGGCCAGAGACGGCGGTGCTGATATCCGCTTGGCTCGGTGGGTGCTCGAGGTCAAGCGTCGCAAGTCTATCGCGGTCTATGACTGGGTAGACCAGGCGACCGCGGCGTGTGCTGATTACGAGATCCCGGCGGTCGTCTGTCGTGGCGACAAGCGAGAGTTCCTGGTCATCCAGCGACTGGATGACTGGCTGGCCCTAGTCAAGCCGCATCTGCCAGAGCGATGAAGTGCCCGAAGTGCAGCCGGCCGTCTGAGGTCGTCAAGGTCTACCAGTTCGACACGGAGGCTCGACGGCGAAGAGAATGCACGGCCTGCGGGTTCCGGTTCTCTACGACCGAGCGTGTCTGGCGCCGGGTCTATGCCGACGAGAAGAGGCCGAAGCCTGAGAGACAACCGAGGCGGGTCGAGACCGAGCGGCCGAGGCGGACCTACTCCAACTTCGACATCGTGGCGCTGGATAACTACGACATGGACTACGAAGATGTCACGACATTTGTGCATGTGAGCGACGACTGATGCCTGGAACACCAATCAAGCGCGCCAAGCGTGAGAAGGCTCAAGAGCTGATGAAGACGCAAGACTTCTGGGACCAGCTCTGGATTCACCTGGGCGAAGGCAACTCGCTGCGATCCTTCACGGGAGACGGCAGCGTCGTGCCTTACTCGGTGCTGTTCGATCGCATCCAGAAGGACCCGGAATTGAGCGAGCGCTACGAGATGGTCCGAAATGCGAGGGCGCTTGCGAATGCCGAACGCATCGAGCAGCTGGCCGAGAAGGTCGAGGCCGAGCAGATGGACCCGAACGCCGCGAAGGTGGCGATGTCTGCGCGTCAATGGCTGGCCGAGCGGATGGATGCGAAGCGGTGGGGCAACAAGATCCAGCAGGACATCAAGGTAACGGACACGACGCAGCTTCACCTCGAGGCCGTGCGCAACCTGATGCGCACCGTGAGCGTGCAGGAGCCGGAAAAGCTGACGCGCGACACATCGTCGCGGTCGGATGCTGGCGCGCGCGACACATCTGTGGATAACCTGTGAGTAACCTGTGGATAACCTGTGGATAACTTCTGCTTCGGCGATCAGGGCACCGTCGCGCATTCTGTCACATCGCGCAAGTCATTGATTCGCAAGGGATTGCACATCGAAGTGCGTATAATGCCCATTATGTTAAGTCGTCCACCACGCGGTCAGGCTGCGCGCAAGTCATTGATT
>Ga0315909_10001042_pt1 | contig 37455 bp, 30 predicted proteins | sample LakEriMetagenome_11_FD_203527 | JGI IMG/M metagenome (GOLD analysis project Ga0315909, IMG submission 203527) | Freshwater fungal communities from buoy surface, Lake Erie, Ohio, United States - Buoy 2 MA125 | ecosystem: Environmental > Aquatic > Freshwater > Lake | place: USA: Lake Erie, Ohio... | reverse complement strand
TATGCTCCGTATGTACCATTGATTATGACTCCATTAGTGTATGACCCAGATAACTTCACTCCAAGAAGAGGTGTTATGACAAGATACGCTAAGAAGATCGTAAGACCAGAATTCTATGGTAAGATTTATGTTAAAGATTTAGCTAACTTGTAATCTTCGGATTCAGTTAATTAAATTCTAACATATTAGAATAAATTAGGGGGTGAGAAATCACCCTCTTTTTTATGTCTTTTTATATTTAAAATTATGAGGTTACATACAATAAAAGATAAGTACGAAATCGGAAAGATTAAGACTTACGAAGACGTTCCAGGATGGATAGGTTGTGCAGAAGATATTTACAAAATCATAATTGATAAATTAGAAGATGGTGATTCTATTGTAGAAATAGGTACGTTCTTCGGTCAATCAACAATCTTTATGGCATCCTTAATAAAGGAAAGTGGTAAAAAAATAAACTTTGATACCATAGATTCTCTTTGGCAAATAGATGCGGATGTGAGGAGGGGTGATCATCCAGCATCTTTTTATGAGTATAGATTTTCAAAAGAACTTACAAACATTCCAATTGATGAATTGATAAAAGCACATTATCGATTATGTGGTGTTGAGGAGTACATCAATCTAATGATAGGAGATAGTAGATGGTTATGGAAATGGTATGATGAAGAATCTCTCAAATTCGTTTATATAGATGGAGACCATAATTATGAAATAGTAAAATTGGATATGGATAATTGGTGGAGTAGAGTTCAAAAAGGAGGATATATGGGAGGTGATGATATAGATGCGTACCCATCGGTTTTGAGAGCTATGAATGAATTGATTGAAAAAGAGAGAATTTCAGAAGATAGAGTTCAGATATTCCCGAATTCTTTTTTAATTCAAAAATGATATTTATAGATATAAAAAACCATAAACTTAAAAATGGAACAATTAGCATCAATATTTTTACATAGTAGAACACAGGCTCACGAATTTCATACAAGAGTAACGGGGCCAGGTTCATTTGCAATTCACAAAGCATTAGAAGAGTATTATACTGAAATAGTTCCACTTATAGATGGTCTTATAGAAGCATATCAGGGCCAATTTGGATTAATTCAATATAAACAAGTTAGTGGATTAGATAACAATGCATCAAAAGAAAACATCATTGCATATTTTGATAAATTAATAACATTCTTAAAATTGGAAAGAAAAGCTGAAAATTTAAAAGAAAGTTGGATACAAAATGAATTGGATAATGTAGTAAAGCTGTTATATTCAACAAAATATAAATTGGTTAATTTGGCTTAACCGCAAATATAAATTAAATGTCCGTAAACTCAACAATAAATCACTATCCTGGATCATCATCATTCGAATCTGGGCAAACTCCATTCGGAATTTATGATGATGATAGTATATTTGGAGAAGATGCTCCGAAGGTTGCATTATGGTGTGCAAGAAGATTAGGTTATCCAATTATAGATGTTGAGTTAATCGATGAACAATTTTTTGCTTGTTTTGAAGAAGGAGTATCGGAATATTCTGCGCAAGTAAATCAATTTAATATAAGAAATAACCTTTCAATTGTAGCAGGCCAAAGTACTTCTACAAATTATACAGGTCAATTAGTTGATGGTTCATTTGTGCCAACTATTGTAAGAATAAGTGATGCTTATGGAACATTGGCAGGAGTAGGTGGAAGAACTGATATAAAAAGAGGTTCGATTTCAGCGAGTGCAAACACACAATCTTATGACTTAAAAGAGTTTGCAGATACGCATGAAAGTGGAAGTAGAATTGAAATAACAAAAGTTTATTTCGAACCAAAACCTGCTTTATCTAGATTCTTTGACCCATATTCTATTAGTGGTATGGGTACTTTAAACATCACTCAGGAGTTCGGATTTAGTTCGTTCAGTACTGCTACCCAATTCGTATTAATGCCATTCTATGAAGACCTTTTAAGAATTCAGGCAATTGAATTTAATGATCAAATTAGAAAATCAGCACATACATTTAATATAGTAAATAATAAATTACAAATATTTCCTGTTCCAACTGCTGACCATAATATATTTTTTGAATATTATGTTAAAAAGGATTTTGAAAAAAATTCAATAACAACTACCCCAAATGTAGTATCCGATTATTCAAACATTAAGTATAGTTTTATACCATACAGAAAGATTAATGATGTTGGAAGACAATGGATAAGAAAATATACATTAGCCCTATCCAAAGAATTATTAGGTGCTATCAGAGAGAAATATAATACTATTCCTATACCTGGTGGAGAAACCACTTTGGATGGTGCGCAACTTAGAGCAGAAGCAACAACTGAAAAGGAAAACCTTATTACTCAATTGAGAGAAAACTTAGAAGAGGTAAGTAGAAAAACTCAATTTGAAAATAAGGCGGCCGAAGCTCAACAACACTTAGAGATGTTACAAAAAGTTCCACTATCAATTTATATAGGATAATATGCCCCGTTTTAATTCAGCTAGAGATATAAAATTTTTTGAGCAGATTTCAACTGAATTGGTTGATGACGTTATCGAAACATTGGTAACACTTTTCAAAGTAAATGTGTTAGAAACCGCATATAATCTGTATGGTGAATCTCTCAATAAAAAGTATTATAGAGGAATGGAAACAACTTGTGTAATAGAAAGAGATCCAACTGAAGCGAACTACGAAGGATTCGGTTCAGATGCTAGTAGAAATAGTAGATTCAGATTTAATCGCCATACTCTTATCGAAAAAGATTTTTATCCTGAAATTGGAGATTATATTTACTTAGATGGTTCGTATTATGAGGTATCAAATGTAAACGAAGACCAGTGGATTGGTGGACAGGGTGGTAGTAAATTCTCAGTTATATGTGAGACATTCTTGACAAGAAACACATCTATTAATTTAGAAGAAATAGTTAGATAATGGCAGATAAAGAATTTTCAAAAATAGTTAAGCAAGATGAATCCAAAATGTTGGAAATATCCTTATTGGATGTTGATACCATTATTGCAAACTATATGGAACAGCACTTAATACCAAAATTAGAACAAAATGGTAATAAGATAAATGTCCCATTAGTTTATGGAAATGCTGAAAGATGGAAATCTGCTCAAAGAGATGGTTATTTAAAGGATAAATTGGGTAAAATTCAATTACCAATTATAATGTTTAAGAGGAATTCCATTGAAACAAATGATTCAATGAGATTTTTAAAAGACCAGAGAGTAACATATCCAACCGTAAAAAAATATTCACAAAAACATGCATACGATAGATTCTCACTATTAAATCCTGATTTCAAAAGAAGATTTGAGGCTTATGATGTGAGAATGCCAAATTATGTAACCTTAACTTATGAGGTTATGTTTTGGACAGGATATACCGAGCATAATAATAAAATAATAGAACAATTTCAATATGCAGATGGAGCATATTGGGGAGAAGATGGTAAATATAAATTTAGAGTAGTTGTTGGAAATTTTGATAATCAACAAGATGTAGGAGCAGGTTCAGAAAGAATAATAAGAACAACTTGCACTTTGACTGTTAATGCATACTTATTACCTAAGAGATTTGATAATCAACCTACTACCCAAAAAGGATTTACAATAAGAAAAGTAATTGTTGGTAATGAAGTTGTATTAAATGGTGGATTGGGAACTGATACAAATGGTAAGCTGACTACAAACTTGGAAAACAAATTAGATTTAAAAAGAAAAGAAATTTTGGGAAATGAGTTGGATAAATCAGATTTAAGATTCGATTCCTAATACCACAATTTTTTAACCTATATATTTATTAAAGAATTCAACAATAAAAACATTAAATGGCAACTTTCCAAATAAGAAGAGGTGGTAGTAGTGCTAAAGGAACTTTAGCTTATGGAGAACCTTACTTGAACGCAGATAGTCAGAGTATAGTTTTTGGAGCTAGTGGTAGTGAAGAAATTACTTTGGTAAAATTAAATACCGGAAAAACCTCATCTTCTAAATGGAGTGGTTCTTTGGCTAACTCAGGTTCATTATCTTTGACTGGAGATATAAGTGCTTCAAATGCATATTTTGCCGGAAATGTTTTTGTAAGTGGAAATATAAAAATTGGTGATCAGACATCTGATATTATTAATGTTGTTGCAACTTTAAGTGGTTCATTAACACCTGATCAATCAACTCTTTATGATATTGGTTCTTCTGCTTACAAATGGAAAAAATTATTTGTTCAAAGTGCATCAATAGACCATATTGAAAATTTAGGAAATATATCAAATATTTCATCTTCATTTGCAAGTTTAAATGCAGCAACTTCAAGTTTATACTCATATACTGCATCTAATGATAATACAAACACAACTCAAAATTCTAAGTTAAATTCATTAGAAAACACAAGTGGAAGTATTAATTCTTACACGGCATCAAATGATACTAACATTACAAGATTATTTGCAACTGCATCTGATCACGAATCAAGAATTCAAGCAAATGAAGGTATTTTATCAACCCACGCTGGAAGATTATTAGCACTACAATCATTTTCGGCAAGTATCAATTCATATACTGCATCTAATAACACTAACATTAGTGCTATTCATATTTCTACGAGTAGTTTAAATTCTTATACATCTTCACAGGATAGTAAGAATAATGCATTATTTACTGCAACCGCATCTCTGAATTCTTATACAAGTTCGAATACATTAAATATAAATGCTATTCATATATCAACTGGAAGTTTGAATTCATTTAGTTCATCGGTAAGTGCAGCTACATCTAGTTTATATTCATATACCGCATCTAATAGTACAAATATTAGTGCAATTCATGCATCTACAAGTAGTTTAAATTCCTATACTGCATCTAGTAATGCTATATTAAGTAATTTAACTAATTATACTTCATCACTAGATAATGCAATAGAATTAACTGGTTCACACTTAACCGTTAAAGGAAACTTATTAGTTAAAGGAACTACAACAACAATTAATTCTACAACCGTAGATATTGGTGATAATATTATTTCACTTAATGGAACTGGTGCTACAAATGGAGGTATTATAGTAAGAGATGCAACCGGTGGTACAACTACATCTGGATCTTTACTATGGGATACTACAAATGATTATTGGAAAGCGGGCGCCAATGGTGCTGAAGAACAAATAATTTTAGAAAATCGATATAACACTTTTAGCTCATCTATTAATAATAGAACACAAAATTTAGAGGCTCAAAGTGCAAGTTTTCATTTGTATAGTGGTTCTATAAATTCTTATACTGCATCTACAAATCAGAGATTGAATTCTATTGAATCAACAACTTCTTCATTTAATGGTAGAATAAATTCATTAGAAACCGAAAGTGGTAGTGTAAGAACTACATATAATTCTTATACGGCATCCGCTAATGGTAGATTAAATTCATTAGAAACTGAAAGTGGAAGTGTTAGAACAACTTACAACTCATATACTTCTTCTGCTAATTCTAGATTATCCTCAATCGAAACTGAAAGTGGTAGTATAAGAAATGATTTTAATTCTCATACCGCTTCTTTCACTGTTGCAAGTTCATCATTTAATACTAGAGTAGGAGCCTTAGAAGCATTTAGTTCTTCTTTAGATAACACATTTGTTTCTGAAACAGAATTCGGTATATATACAGGTTCTATAAACTCATTTACTCAATCAGTTAATACAACTACTGGTTCACAAAATAGTAAATTAGGGGCTTTAGAAGCGGCTACCTCTTCTTTAAATACCGCTACTGCGAGTTTGTTTGTTTCATGTTCACAAATCACATCTTCTTTCTCACAAGTTTCAGCTTCATTAAGTTTAAGAATTAATAATTTAGTAGCGGGAACAGGATTTGCGGATAACGATTATTTTGTTGAATTTTCAGCTTCAGTAAATAATACTACTTCATCTTTAAATTCATTTACTTCATCTGCTAGTGGTAGATTAAGTGCATTGGAATCATTTACATCTTCACTTGATACAACTTATGCAACTGATGCAGATGTAAGTGCGTTAAGAGGTACATTAAATACTTACACTTCATCTACTGACGGAAAAATATCTGAAATTCATACTTCAACGGGAAGTTTAAATACATTTAGTGCTTCGGCTATTAATAGATTAAATGCAATAGAATCATTTACTGCATCAATCGATACAACTTATGCAACTGATGCTGATGTAACCGCATTGAGAGGTACGTTGAACTCATATACATCTTCAACCGATGGTAAAATAAGTTCAATACATACTGCAACATCTTCATTAAATTCATATACTGCATCTAATGATGTGAATATAAGTGCAATACACGCTTCAACATCATCATTAAATTCATATACCGCATCTAATAATAGTGTAATAGCTAATTTAAGTGCATATACTTCATCGAACACTACTAATATAAATGCAATTCATACTTCGACAAGTAGCTTGAATTCTTATACTGCATCTAATAATACTAATTTCAGTTCTTTATACACTTATACTGCAAGTATAAATTCTTATACTGCATCTAATAATATTAATATAAGTGCAATACATACATCAACTGGAAGTTTGAATTCTTATACTGCATCTAATAATACAACTATTAGTGCAATAAACACTTCTACAAGTAGTTTAAACAGCTTTACATCATCGATTAATACTACTATAAAAAATAAATTAAATACCGATGGTGTAGTTAGTGGATCTTCACAAGTTTCAATTGCATCAACAACTGGATTTGGTACATATATAAATCAATCTATATTAACCACTTCAGATGTTAGATTCAATTCATTAGGAGTTGGAATGGCTGCGAGTGCAACTGCCGGAAGAATAGATGCTACTAATGATATTGTGGCGTACTCTTCATCCGATAAAAGATTTAAAACAAATATTGTAAGAATTGGTTCTCCGATTCAAAAAATCAAAGAAATCGGTGGATATGAATTTGATTGGATTCCAAATTTAGAGCATGGATATGAGGGACATGATGTTGGTGTAATTGCGCAAGAAATAGAGGCAGTGGTTCCGGAATTAGTTCAGACAAGAGATAGTGGATACAAAGCTGTTAAATACGATAAACTTACTGCACTCCTTATAGAAGCAATCAAAGAACAACAAACCACGATTGAAAAATTAGAGGAAAGAATTAATAAATTAGAAGCAGGAAAGTAAATATATTTAATATATCCTCTTTCTCATATTTATAGTAGTTAAACACTAAATAATTTATTAATTACAAATGGCAGCGGGTAAATATTCATTTTCAATAGAGCAGGGAGCAACTTATCGATTTTCCATAGAATATACTGATTCTTCTGGTTCGGCTATTGATTTGCAAGGATACAATATGAAAATGCAAATTCGTTCCGATTACGCTGATAATTCAAACACTTTATATGCTACTTTAACTGATATAACTTCTTCTTCTGCGAGAACAGGAAGTTATTTATGGTTTACCGGTAGTGCAGGAACTGGAAGTAGCGGTTCAGGTTCAGCAGCTGCTTTAGGGCAAATTGGTGTTTATTTAAATGCGGATACAACTGCTGATTTCACATTTGAAGAAGCATACTATGATATAGAATTATATAGTGGAGATGAAGTTTACAGATTATTAGAGGGTGTGATAACCAATAGAAAAGAAGTAACTAGAATTTAATAATGGCTAGTAATAAAGTAATTATAAATAGTGAAGCGAATTCAGTTGTAATTTCTGAGCCAGTAGAAGGGTCTAGAATAGTAAAAGTAATTGCTGCTGGGCCACAAGGTGCTAGGGGTGAAGGATTTAATACCGTATCATCTTCTTTAAATGCAAGATTAGATGTATTAGAGGATTATAGTGGTTCTTATACGGGCTCTTTTAGTGGAGCATTTTTTGGAGATGCGAGTGGATTAATTAATATACCTGCTGGAGGAGTTGTTGGATTGCAATTAAATCAAATTGCAAGTGGAGATGTAACCGCATCAGTAAGTAGTGGTGGAACTTCATTTAGAATTTTTGATACAAAAGATTTATTATCATTAGATGATACTGGAAAACTTTGGGTAACGGGTTCAGTAAGTGCATCATTAATATTCGGACAAGTTGTAAGTGGTAGTGAATTAATCTTTAATAAATTAAGTACATCTCAAAGTTCCAATTCTCAATTAGTAATTGGAAATTCTTTCGATGATTATTCTAATAAGCAAACAACAATATTTAAAAATGGAGATGTTATACTAAGTGGAAGTTTAATATTGGAAGCTAAGAATAGCCCATCTGCAATAGCTGGTGGATTAATTTATTCTTCTTCAAATGAATTTTATTTAGGTTTTAGTTAAATCGTATTTATTATATATTTATACGTGTTATAGAAGACCCCAAAAATAAAAGTAAATAAAAGAAAATGGCAGTTTGGAAAAAAGTCATAGTATCCGGTTCGGTAGCTGAACTAAATACCGTATCAGCATCATTAGCAGTAGTTGTTGGTGCAAATGGATACAATACAATAGGAACGAACCAATCAAATACGGTTCTATCTGGTTCATTTACCGGTTCATTTGTCGGTGAAGGTAGTGGTTTGACAGGATTGGTATCAACTTTAAATATTAGTGGATCAGATGCATCAACTGGAACAGTTCAACTAAAAACTCAAAACTTAACCATTGATGGTGCATCTAATGAAATTAATACAACCGTAAGTGGTCAAACCGTAACGATTGGTTTAGTAGATAATCCTGTAATTACAGGTGATATCACAATCGGTGGTAATACAATTAGTTCATCAACTTCAACTGCGATAGAATTAAATGGCTCTGATGTTGAAGTAAGAGGAGATTTGCAAGTAACAGGTAATGATATTAAATCATCAACTGGTGCAACTAATATTACTTTAACTGCTAATACATTAACTACTTTTGCGGGGGATATTAAAGTTAATGGAAATGATATTAGTTCATCAACTGCAACTGCATTAACTTTAGATGGTGAAAATGTAAAAGTTGTTGGCGATTTAACCGTAGGTGGTAATGATATTAAATCTAGTACTAATGCAACTGCGATTACATTAAGTGGTGCAAATGTTAGTATGCCAGGTAATTTGAGTGTTTCTGGCGATTTAACAGTTGATGGTGATTTAACCTATCTGAATGTAACCAATTTAGCAGTTGAAGATAAATTTATTCTTTTAAATAGTGGTTCGGCAAGTGCACCAGCGGAAGCGGGTATTATAGTTGATCAAGGTGGACAGAGTGGTTCAGCGTATGCGTGGGATGCAGGGCAAAGTAGATGGGGTTTCACTGGATCTTTAGCACACAATGCAACATCATTTGCACCAGATGCATTTGTGGCATCGGTAATTACATCTGATATTCCTGCGTATCAAAAAGTAGGAAATATAAGAGTTGAAAGTGGTGAAATTTATATATACGTTTAATAATAATTAAAATAGGTTATGGGAATTTTTACAAAAAACCAAAAGGTTGTACCTACTGAATTAGAAACAAAAAAAGAAGAGGTTCAACCGCAAGAAGAACAAGTTGTTGAACCAAAGAAACCAAAAAATGGTGGGGTTGATTTAACAATAGAAGAGTTTGAGTATCTCTTCAATCTAATTAAAAACTCAACATTTAAAGGTACTGAATTAGAAATTATTTACAGTATCATTTTAAAATTACAAAAAAGATATTTAGAGAAGAAACAATAACCAAAAGGTTATTGTTTTTTTTTTAACTAATAAAAAATAATATAATATTTATTGTTGATATTGTTGGCCCGAAAGGGAAGTGGGCAGTCGATGTGATTGTATCCAACCGCGATAGAAAAAAGATTTATTTAAAAAGACTCATTTGGGGAAGACCCATGGTGTGTCATTCTTATATTCTATCGAACCCTTTTTCCAACGATACTAACCTCTCAAATTATAGTGTTAGATGCCAAATTGGAAAAAAGTCATAGTAAGTGGTTCGGAAGCCTCACTTAGCAATTTAATAGTAGATAATAACGTATCCGCATCCATATTCTCAGGGAGTGCATTTAGCGGTTCATTTTATGGAGATGGTAGTAATTTATCTGGAATCATTGTAGATGATGGATTACCTGATAACAATTGGGATTTTAATATTCCTGATGAAACTCCTATAAATGATTTTTTAACTCAATCATTAGTTTATTTAATTGATTTTAATAACTTACCTTTAGTAGGAACTGAAGCAGGTAAAATTGGTTGGTTTGGTAATACTACCGGAGAAACTCAATTGATTCCTTCTAATACCGGATTGTATATTGTAGCGGGAGATTCAACCGTTGGATATATAACTACAAATGGATATAGTGGTAGTGTAGTTGGTATAGGAAATGTAATGAATTTCAGTTCTTCAATAAATCAAAGAATTAATGATTTGGGAGGAGCAGGAGGAGTAGTATCTGGATCTCTACAAATAATAAATTTAGGATTTTTACAAACTTCATCATTTGTAGCAGTATCAGGGGCATTAGACACTCGATTGGATGTTTTGGAATCATACAGCGCATCACAACAAGTTCCTACTTCATCATTCTCATTTAGAACTGCTCAAACTGATGTTTATTGTAAAAATTCATCTGGATATCAAATTGATAAAGGAATGGTAGTTAGAATCACTGGCTCAGTTGGTGATAATCCATTAATCGTAACTGCTAGTTGGAATAATGAATTAGGTTCTGCTAATACTTTAGGAATAGCTACTGAAACTATTGCAAATGATGCGTTTGGAATGGTAATTACCGAAGGTGTATTATTAGGGGTTGATACACAAGGAATGACTGCCGGTCAACTTATTTATTTAGGAGCAAATGGAGCTTTCACAACAACTGTTCCAACCCCCCCATCTCATAGTGTAAGATTAGGAGAAGTATTAAGAGTACAACAAAATGCTGGCTCAATATATGTTAGAGTAGATAATGGTGCGGAACTAGAAGAATTGCATAATGTAATAGATACTTCTACTGATGCATCTTATGGTGATTTATTAGTAAAAAGCGGAAGTCTTTGGAAAAACTCTAAACAATTGACAGGCCCATATGCTATAACAGGTTCTCATATTGTAACCGGAAGTTTAGTAGTAACGGGAAGTGTAGCCGGAAATGTTGTAGCATTAAGTGTGACAAGTGGAACTGCGAGTATTGATTTTAATAGAGGAACTTTCTTTACACTAACAATCCCTTCTTCATCTATAACTCATATAACTGCATCTAATATGCAACCAGGTTTAACTGCAAACATAGTATTAACTCAGCAGGCAACAACCGGAAGTGTGAGATGGGATAGTGGATTCAAATTTCCTTCTGGTTCATTCAATACCGGAAGTGCAAGTGGAAGTGCGGTAGATATAGTTTCAATGATGATGGTTAATAATTCAACAATCCTTTCAGTAGGAGCTAATAGAATACAATAATGGGGTTATTTACTACCATAGCGTTTAATAATTTTCGACCTACAATAATTGCGGGAGGAGGTGCTCCATCTGGAACATTGATAACTTCTCCTACAATAGCAGGTAGTATAACAACTGTGGCGCAATCTCCATTTAGTGGAGGGGGTAATTCATATTCATTTCCAAATAGTTCAACATCATACATTTATGCAGCGGGACAAGATGGATTTGCATTTGGAACGGGTGATTATACTATTGAATGGTTTCAATATCAAACCGATTCAAACTCATTTCCAAGAATATTCTGGTATGGAGCTGGGACAGGCCTATTTGGAGTAAGTATTGAAGGGGGTACATTTTATGTTTGGAATTCGGCTCCATCGGCCCTCAAAACTGGATTAAGCCAAAAAAATGCTTGGAGACATTTTGCATTAGTTCGTATTAGTGGTAGAGCTTATTTATATTATGATGGAGTTATTCAAAATAGCGGAGGAACTGCTAATACGGCCAATCTTACCACCAATGCACCTAATAATTTTGTATTTGGTGCAAAAGTAGGAGGATTGGCATCGGAGCAATATGGGGGTTATATGACTAATATTAGAATAGTAAAAGGGTTGGGAGTTTATACTGGAAATTTTACAATCCCAACATCCACCCTTTCTGCGGTAGCAAATGCAAATCCATTCGGTGGTTCAAATACGGTAGCGATACCAGATGGTTATACTAAATTATTATTAGTTCCTTAATGTTAAGATACTGATAGTTAAGAGAAACAATATTTATATAATATAAAAAGAATTAAATACAAAATAGATGGCACTTAAATTTAGAAGAGGTTCAACAGCAGACAAATCAGGTTCATTATCATTTGGTGAACCGTATGTAAACACCTCATTAGGAACTCTACAAGTTGGGGGAGCTAGTGGTGATATAACTTTAGCAACAGTGGGAGATTCTTCCGCACTAAATGTGTTAAGCGTTTCCGCATCCACATTTGTATCTGCATCAACTTTGCATATAACATCAAATGCTGAAATTAAAGGAAACTTAACATTAGGAGGTAATATAACAATCGGAGATCAAACTTCTGATACCGTTGCAGTAAATGCAAATCTTAGTTCATCTCTTATACCATCTATTACTAATACATTTGATTTAGGTAGTTCAACAAAAATTTGGAAAGATATATACGTCTCAACTGGCTCAATTAAATTTGTTGATCCAGGTACAAATGCAGTTGTAGGAACTATATCTTCTAATGCAAGTGGTGATTTTATAATATCGGGTGAATTAAGTGGTTCAACTGTTGCTGGTTTAGGAAACGCTGAGGAATTTAGTTCTTCTCTAAATAGTAGATTAGATAGTATTCAAACTACAACTGCTTCTTTAAATGGAAGAGTTGGAGCATTGGAAGTAAAAAGCGGAAGTTTAGAACAATCATTCCATACATATTCTGGATCTATCAACACATACACCGCTTCTAACAATACTACTAATAATACTCAAAATAGTAGATTAAGTGCGATTGAAACATCGACAAGTAGTTTAAATACACATACTGCATCAGCTGAAGGAAGATTAAATTCATTAGAAACAACAAGTGGTAGTTTAGTATCATTCTCTTCATCAGTTGCAGCAGCAATTCAATTAACAGGTTCTAACTTAACAATTAAGGGCGACCTTTTAGTTAAAGGTACTACAACTACAATTAACTCTACAACCGTAGATATTGGTGATAATATTATTTCACTTAATGGAACTGGTGCTACAAATGGAGGTATAATTGTTAGAGATGCGACTGGTGGTACTACTACTTCAGGTTCTTTATTTTGGGATACTACAAATGATGTTTGGAAAGCTGGGGCAGCGGGAGCTGAAGATAAAATATTGTTGGCACAAGAATTCTACATATTCACCGCTTCAAATGCATCGACGCATGATAATCACGATGGTAGATTAGATAGTTTAGAAAATTCTAGTGCAAGTATAAATTCATTTACCGCATCTCAAACAACTGCACAAAATGAGCAAAATGTTAGATTAAACACAATTGAAAACACAACTGGAAGTTTAAATACTTATACTGCTTCAAATGATTCTACAAACAATGCTCAAAATAATAGATTGAGTTCATTAGAAACTGCAAGTGGAAGTATAAGAAGTGATTTTAATTCATTTACTTCTTCTAATGCAGGAACTAACGATAGTCAATCTTTAAGAATTGATGCATTAGAAACTGCAAGTGGAAGTTTGAATTCTTATACTGCATCACAGGATAGTAGAAATACTGCATTATTTACTGCAACTTCTTCGTTGAACTCATATACCGCATCTAATAATACAAACATTAGTGCGATTCATACCTCGACTGCAAGTTTAAATTCATATACCGCATCTAATAATACAAATATTAGTGATATTCATACCTCAACTGCTTCATTAAACTCATTCACATCATCTATCAATACTACTATTAAAAGTAAATTAGATGCTGATAGTGTAATAAGTGGTTCTTCGCAAGTAACTATTTCAAATACAACAGGATATTCAGCATTTAGTTCATCTATTGCCGCTATACCAAATGCATTAAGTAGTTCAGTTGCTGTAACAAATGCTTCGCAAGATAGTAGATTAAATTCTATTGAAGGGGTAAGTGGAAGTTATGCAACTACTGGAAGTAATATATTTCAGGGTAATCAAATAATTACCGGTTCATTATACATTTCACAGGATTTAATTATAGCAGGTTCATCATCAATTCAAAATATTAGTTCTTCGCAACTTAATATTGGTGATAACATTATAACCGTAAACGCAATAAATCCATCGGTTAGATTTGGTGGATTGGCAGTAATTGATAGTGGTTCATCGCCACAAGTATCTGGTTCAATGTTATTTGACTCGGTGAATGACCAATGGCTGTTTATTCATCAAAATCAATCTGCAATTACCTCATCAGTTTTACTTATGGGGCCAGCTACATTTGATAATTTAGGTTCGGAAACTTATTTAACTCAAAATAGAATTCCAAAAGGTTCTGGTATAGAACACTTAAATGATAGTAACATTACTGATACTGGAACAAAGGTATCAATAAATTCAAATACTGAGATAACAGGATCAATAGTTTCAACTGTAACACCATTAGTATCAGGTTCTTCTCAAATTAATGGTACTCAGATTACAAATAATACAATAACAATTGCAGGTAGTTCAACTGCATTAGGTGGTTCAATTACTGCTGCAACAATAGGTAATGCGATTGGAGCTTTCAGTAGCTCAGCTCAAATTACTACATTACCATCGGTAGATACTGATGATTTGACTGAAGGTACTACTAACAAATACTATTTAGATTCAAGAGTTAAAACTAAATTGAGTGCAGAAGGAGTAATATCTGGTTCATCTCAAGTTTTCTCAGGTGTTAGCGGTGATGTTGTAATTGCATCAAATGGTGTTGCCACAATTCAAGCAAATTCAGTAGCATTAGGAACTGATACGACGGGTGATTATGTTGCAAGTTTAGTAGCGGGTACAAACATCACTCTTACTAATAATAGTGGTGAAGGTGCAACACCTACAATTGCATTGACAAATAATTCTATAACAATCGCAGGGCAGTCGACATCATTAGGTGGAACTATAACTGCGGCAACGATAGGTAATGCAATTGGAGCATTTAGTGGTTCATCGCAGGTATCACATGATTCAACAACTGGATATTCGGCAAATAGACACGTTGACCATACTGCAGTATCAATTACCGCAGGAAGTGGATTGACAGGTGGTGGAGATATTTCAACAACTAGAACAATTTCGATTGCAACCGGAGGAGTAACTAACGCGATGTTAGCAGGTTCTATTGCAAATGATAAACTTACAAACTCTTCTGTAACCGTTACTGCGGGAACGGGTATGAGTGGTGGTGGAGCGGTGTCATTAGGTGGTTCGATAACTCTAACCAACGCAGGTGTAACTTCAAATGTAGCAGGAACAGGTATTTCAGTAAGTGGTGCTACCGGAGCAGTAACAATTACAAACACCGGTGTAACATCAAACGTAGCTGGTACTGGTGTGTCTGTGAGTGGTGCAACGGGAGCAGTAACAATCTCTATCGGACAGGCGGTAGCGACTTCTTCCGATGTTAGATTTAACTCATTAGGAGTTGGAATGGCAGCGAGTGCAACTACCGGTAGAATTGATGCTACAAACGACATCGTAGCGTACTCTTCTTCAGATAGAAGATTTAAGAATAATATCAAACCAATTGAAAATCCATTAGATAAGATTAACAAAATTAGTGGTAATACTTTCGATTGGAATGAAGAAACTAAAATTGAGCATGGGTATGATGGAAACGATGTTGGTGTTATTGCGCAGGAAATCGAAGAAGTATTGCCTCAATTAGTTCAGACAAGAGAAAGTGGATATAAGGCGGTTAAATACGATAAGTTAGTTGCTTTATTGATTGAAGGTATAAAAGAACAACAAATTCAAATCAACGATATGAAAGTTGAAATTGAAAATTTGAAAAGACAAAAAGGTTTATAATAAATGTTTGATGTATATTTTACCACAGGAATAGGTAAAATCAATACTGGAGTAGATATTTGGGTAAATAACTGGTTGAGTGAAATAGGTAAGAACTTAGACACTCAGCCGGTTTTACTTATTTATAGAAACAAACCGATTGATTTTAATTTTGAAATACCAATTGAACACTATTGGTACAATGATGAGAATGGTAATCACAAAGATATTTTTGAGGAAAAGTTTAAAGAATGTAGAAGAGTAAATATTCTTCACGCTCATTATACACCATTAGAATTAATCGAAGAAAACTTAGATAAATTATGGAGTTATATTATACACAATGATTTATCAAAAGTTTATGTTCAGAGTGGGTTATCGGATTTACAATTCGGTTGGATACCACACTATTCAAAAGAATGGGAAAATAAAATTTTAGTTAAAGCTAAGAATAAGGTTTGGGTTGGATTGTATGAGTTGTATGAAGATGTATTTGAAAATTATGTTTCAATACCTTCTTATTACAAATTCATAAAAAACAACGAATTATCTAACTCAAATAAAATAGGATTTACATCAAGATGTGAAGTAAGAAAAAATCCACATTATTTGGATGGATTGGAAGGTTATATGTTTACAAATATAAGACCTTTTCAAAATACTTGGAAAAAGGAATTAGATTTAGATTTTTCAAAATTAAAAAAGATACAATTTGAAAGCGAATATAGTGAAAAGTATTATCAGATGGATTGGGGAATTTCTCATTCCGCTTTTAGTGCTGAACCATTTGGTTATTCAATATTTCAAAGTGTAGATTGGGGAAAATTACCTATTCTAAGTGAAGACTGGTGTCCTGATATAAATTATAAATTCAGAGCTAGTAGTAAAACAGAATTTGTAAATATTTATAGGAGTATCACAGAATTATCTTATGATGAAAAAAATGAAGAGTTTAGTTCTTTAAAATCTCAGCTCATAGGTAAATTTAGTGATGATACAAATTGGACAAAAAAATTATTAAACATATACAATGCCTAGAACAGCCGGAAATACCCTTTCATTGGGAAATCTTAAAGTAGCTACTGCAGCGGCAGCAAGTTCACTTTCCTCCGCAGCGGGGACTACAACGGGGCCAATTGCAATGTCTCAATTCGGTATTGATTCCGTTGATTCAATAAGTGGATTTACTTATGTGAAAGAATCTACTGGTGAAACTTATACATTAGGATTTACTGATGCGGGTAGCCGTTTTTTAAGTAGAATAGGAAGTGTAACTAATAACTTTACTTGGTCTTTATCAGTTGGAGCAGAATTCTCAATTCAATCAAGTCCTCCATATAATCCAACCGTAACTGCAAACGCAATCGGAAACTCAACTACATTATCTACGCCAGTTGCTAGAACACTATCAGTTGTATTTAGAGATACCTTTAATGATCACGCAACTGGATATAATACTCAAAAAGATAAAACTGTATATAATGTAGATGATTATGCGGGTGCGAGTGGATTGTGTTTACATTTAGATGAAGATGTATTGATGGCGGATGGAACAACTAAAAAGGCAGGTGATTTAGTAGAAGGTGATATAGTTCGTTCTTACTATCCTCCTCATGTTGATACTCTTACCGATTTCAACTTCTATGATTGGACATACTATACACCTGGTGGTATTATGGTTGATTCCTATGTTAAAGATGTAGCATATACATTTGTTGATAGATGGAATATTGTAACTACCGATAGTGGTTCAGTAAAAGGAAATGGTGAACACCCTATGATGGTTTTTGATATTAATGAAGAAGTTTATAAATTTAAACCATTAGGATTAGTTCAACCAAACGATAGATTTATTAAAGTAAATTTAGATGGAAGCATTGAAGAAGTGAATGTATTAACAAATGAAGTTCAAAACACTACAATAGAAGTTGTATCAATTGACGTGGAGGAAGTGGATACATATATTGTAAATGGATTTGTAACTCACAACAAAGGTGCTAACTCATTTGCCGGATATTCAATTTCAGCTACACCAACCGTATCAGTTTCAACTGTAACTATTGGTGGTGAAACTTATAGAAGATTAACACTTTCAACGAATAGTGCCGTAACTTCTCCTGGCTCAACTGCAATTACTGCGAATTATAATTATGATATTCAGATTGCATCGGATTCAGGATTTTCAAATATTTTGGCTACCGTAACTTCCTTTAGTTCAAACACTTATGATTATAAAAGTGGAACAGCGGTTTATGCAAGAGCTAGATTGAATTTTGCAGGATTGCAGACGGGATATGGAAGTAGTGCGACTGGATAATTTATTCTTAAAATATTTGTATATAAAAACACTATAAATATGGGTTATGTAAAAAAACTCAATATTTATAGATATACATTTTTATAATCTAAAAAAACAAAATGGAAATCAAAAAGTTATCGCAAGAAGAGTTACAAGAAATTAGTCAAATCAGAGTTGAATACAATAATTTATACTCAAACATTGGTTTGATTCAGGTTAAAATTAAAGAATTGGAAGGAGAAAGTTTATCTTACTACCAAAGTTTAGAAATTCTTAGAGGAAAAGAAGACCAACTTTTTCAAAAATTAAAAGAAACTTATGGTAACGGAACGATAGATTTGGATACCGGAGAGTTCAGACCGACAGAGGAATAACTTTTCGTTGTTGGATTTAATATTTATTATAGATTAACTTAGAAATTAAATTAGAATTAATATGGCAGAAAAAATTGTATCACCTGGTGTTTTTACGAGAGAAAACGACCTTTCTTTCTTACCACAAGGTATATCACAAATAGGTGCAGCTGTCGTTGGGCCAACCGAAAAAGGGCCAGCATTCCTTCCGACATTAATCCAAACACAGGCTGAATATGAAGCTATCTTTGGAACACCTAAAGACTATTATACAGGTTATGCAGTTCAGAATTATCTTAGAGATGCTGGAGCTGTGACCGTAGTAAGAGTAGCGGGAGTGAGTGGATATGCTAAGACTGGTTCAGCGGCTATTAAAGTAAGTAACGGAACTACTGAAAGTATTGTTGCCGTATTATTCCATTCATCTTCAAATTTCAGTTCATCTATTTCTTTAGGTGATAGTGGAAGTGGACTTATTGCATTAAACGTAAGTAGTAGCATATATAGTGCAAGCGTAAAAGTAAGTGATTCAAATACAATAGATGATATTGTAGGTAGAACCCCTAACTTCGGAAAATTGGTATTTGCGGATTCATTCTTTAATTTAGATGAAGCTGGTTCACCATTGAGTGGTTCAGCTAGGGGATTATTGAGTGCAAGTTTGGTAAGTTTAGATCCTCAAGATTTTACAGGTGTAAGCACTAATCCTGCGTATAGTGGAGCTTCTACACCTTGGATTAAATCACAAACTTATAGTGGAACAAGATACAACTTATTTAAAATTCATACTTTATCAGATGGTGAAGAAGAAAATACAAGATTCAAAATCCAAATTTCTTCAATCAAATCATCTAATGGAACTGATTACGGTACATTCTCTTTATCAATAAGAGCTCATGGTGATACCGATAAGAGAAAAACTGTATATGAACAATATAATAATTTAAACTTAGACCCCGCTTCTCCTAATTTTATAGCTAGAAGAATCGGTGATAGAACTATATCAATAGATGCTAATGGTAAAATTACTGAAAGTGGAAACTATTCGAATAGAAGTAAATATATTAGAATTGAAACAGCGGAAGAAGGAACTTATCCATTAACTGCGATTCCATTCGCACATGACAAATATACTATTCCTTACAAATTAGTAGCGGGAGCATTGAATGCTTTCCCAATCGTACTTTTGACAAGTGCATCAGTAGCAGATGGTTCAGTATATTCTAGTGGATTTGATTATGATTCAACAAATAACACAAATTATTTAAAACCATTACCAGTTGGAGCAGCTAATGGTTCAAACAAAGTATTTGCATTAGATACTAGTGGTTCAAACTCAGTAACAGATGAATTTAACGCAAATTTAAGTTCAGCTGAAACAACAAATTCAACTGAAAATGCTAAAAGAAACTTTGTAATTGCATTTCAAGGTGGATTTAGAGGTGTTGATCCATCAAAAACAATTAATAAAGGAGCAGATATAAACGCAACTAATACTCAAGGATTTGATTGTGCAACTTCAACATCAGGTGGTTCAGTAGCATACGCAAAAGCATTAAACGCTATATCAAATCAGGATGAATTTGATATCAATCTATTAGTAACTCCTGGTATCGTAAGACAATATCATCCTTATGTAACAACTAAGGCAATTGATGTGTGTGAAAGTAGAGAAGATGTATTCTATATTGCTGATTTCGCCGGTGCAGATGCATCAATTGCTGAAGTAGTGGAGCAAGCAGCAGGAGAAGATACAAATTATGCCGGAACTTACTATCCGTGGGTTAAAACAATTGATGTAAATACAAATAAATTAGTATCAGTTCCACCTTCAGTATTGATGGTAGGTACATTCGCACAAAACGATAGATTAGGAGCTGAATGGTTCGCACCTGCTGGTTTAAATAGAGGTGGTATTGCTGGAGCAGTTCAAGTAGTAAATAGATTAACGCAATCTGAAAGAGATACATTATACGAAGGAAAAGTAAACCCAATTGCAACATTCCCTGGACAAGGTATTAGTGCATTCGGACAGAAAACTTTACAAGATAAGGCATCGGCTTTAGATAGAATCAATGTAAGAAGATTGTTAATTAACTTGAAGAAGTTTGTTGCATCTACATCAAGATTCTTAGTATTCGAACAAAATACTGCACAAACAAGAAGTAAATTCTTAAACACTGTAAACCCTTATTTAGAGAGTGTTCAACAAAGACAAGGTTTATATGCGTTCAGAGTGGTTATGGATGAAACAAATAATACACCAGATGTAATAGATAGAAACATTTTAGCTGGAGCTATCTTCTTACAACCTTCGAAGACCGCGGAATTCATTACAATTGATTTCAACATTCTTCCAACAGGAGCTACATTTAATGTATAATTTGAATTAGGTAATATTTATATAAAAGATTAATATAACATGGCAGAAGTATTAGAATTTAATGAGATGTTCTATACGAACTTCGAACCAAAGATGAAAAACCGATTCATCTTCGAAGTTGACGGTATCCCTTCATATTTAGTAAAAGCTGGTAACAGACCTACTATTCAGTTTGAGAAGGTAACATTAGACCACATCAATATCAAAAGACAGTTAAAAGGTAAAGGTGAGTGGCAAGATTTAACAATTACTCTTTATGACCCAATCGTTCCTTCTGGAGCACAGGCAGTAATGGAGTGGATTAGAACTTCTCACGAATCTTTGACAGGTAGAGATGGATATGCTGAGTTCTATAAGAAAGATGTAGATTTCTATATGTTAGGGCCAGTAGGTGATAAGATTGAACAATGGAAGTTAAAAGGAGCATTTATTTCTCAGGCTAACTTTGGTGAGTTAGATTGGGCAAATGCTACTGACCCAGCAACAATCGAATTAACACTTACTTACGATTACGCAATCTTAGAATTCTAATAACTCTCAATATAAATTAAAAAGGATATCAGAAATGGTATCCTTTTTTTTTTGCAAAATATTTTCGAAAAGACTTGTTTTTTTCAAATTTTTTTATTACCTTTACTATGTAATAAGAGATGAGAGATAACCCTAACCCCCTAAAATATGAACGATTTTGATTTCTTCACCGTCAACGCTTCCTCTAACCGAATCACTTCTCTAATGAAACTTCCAAATGTAAAGCGAGAGAATATCGAACATAGAGTACACTATGGTAGTGGTAAGTTTCCTACTCACATCTATAAAGTAACCCTTGGTTTTTACGATGTGATGGAGTTCGGACACTTCGGAGCTAGAGAACGAGCCAATAAACATATAGAGGCTCTATTGGCTACAAAGCCTGATAATGTGATACTGAGTACTAAATTCTATCCTGTGGATTAAGAATATCTAAAATACAATATAATTTGAAAAGTGATTGAACCCAATCACTTTTTTTATTTTTTAAAAAGTTTATATATATCTATATACAAAACAAAGTTTTATTATGCAAGAACAAAAATACGATTTTCCAACGGAGGTTATTGATTTACCATCACAAGGTTTATGTTATCCAGAAGGTCACCCATTATCAAAGGGACAAATTACACTCAAATATATGACCGCAAAAGAGGAAGATATCCTTTCTTCTCAAAACCTAATTAAAAAGGGTATTGTATTAGATAAGTTATTGGAATCAGTTGTAGTGGATGTATCAATTGATGATTTGGTAATCGGTGATAAAAATGCAATTTTTTTAGCTACTAGAATATTAGGTTATGGGCCAAGCTATGGAGTAGAAGTAACCGACCCGTTTAGTGGAGAAAAACAAACAGTTGACATTAATTTAGGTGAGGTAAAGACAAAAGAAATTGATTATTCAAAACTAAGAAGAGATAATAAATATGAATTTTCTCTACCATCAGATGGAACTAAAGTTAAGTTTAAACTATTAACTCATAAAGATGAACAAAGTATAACATCTGAAATTCAGGCATTAGATAAATTATCAAAAGGTAATAACCCATCTGATGTTACCACTAGATTGAGGCACATGCTATTAGAAGTTAATGGTAATACTGATAGAGCATTTATTAATAAATGGGTGAATAATAGTTTTAAAGCACAGGATAGTAGAGCATTAAGAAATTATGTAAAAGAAATTTCTCCTGATTTAGATTTAAAATTCACTTTTGTATCAGATGTAACTGGTGAGACGGAGGCGCTAGATATCCCATTTGGGATTAACTTTTTTTACCCTTCCAACTAATTATTCCGCACAACTACATGAAGAGTTGTGGAGTATGGTTCAATTCGGTAATGGATTTACTTGGAGAGATGTTTACACAATGCCAATGCATTGGAGAAGATTCTATCTTAAAAAATTAATTGAATTAAAAAAGAAGGAAAAGGATGAAGTAGATAAAGTTAAGAGATCTAGAGCACCATCTATATCCGGTAGTAAAGTCAGAAGAAGATAAGGGGATTTTTCCCCTTATTTTTTTATTACAATATTTATATTCGTATAATAAGAACCTAAAATGAAAAATAATAAATCATTAAAAAACGAAGGATTGTTTTCTATGGCTGATAGATTTGTAGCAGATTTTTTTGACCATTTAAAAAGAGGTGCAACTGATCAAATGATTAAAAAAGCTGAGAAAGCTAAACTACCCCCTCCCGTTGTTCAAAAATTAATAGATATAGATAGAGAAGTTAAAGAGCTGGAAAAGTCTCTTAAAAAATATGAAAAATAATTAAGAAGATGGCAGATTTTTCAAAAATGAATTACAAAGAGTTGATTCAGCAATCAAAAGAATTGAGAGCTGAAGAAGAGGCTCGACTTGCCATTTTACGAGAAAACAATAACGTATCTGCTCAAGAACTTCAAGAGATAATAAAAAAAGATGCGGTATTACAAAATATTAAGGTCAAGCAGGCGGATGCCGTTAAATATTTAAAAATCCAAAGAGATACCCAAAAGGTTATCACCGATGATTTAGTACGACAAGAAGCATCGTTAAAAAGTATTTCAGCTGAATTAGCTCCTATTGCAGCATTAGATAGAAAAAGATTAGATTTACAAAAAGCACAATCAAACATAAGTGTAGAGGTAGCGGAATCGTATAATAGTATTGCTGAAAAAAGTCAACAATTAGCAGCTTTAACAAAAGAAGATAGTGTAGGTAGAGCGATTTTAAAAGATCAAATTGATGCGGAGATAAAAGATTTAGAATCGAAGGGTGGAATTGATAAGGAAATACTAGAAAATCTTAAAGAGCAGAGAAAACTCGCGGATAATATTTCCTCATTATCGGCGGAAGAAAGGGATATATTAACTGAACAAATAAGAGCATACGATTCAATGAAAAAAACCATTAGAGGTACATTGGATACTATTCGTATGACACTTCAAACACCACAGGCAATGATTGTTGGTGCTTCAGTAGCAGCAGGAAAGTTTGTAGGAGCAATGGCTGATGTAAATAGACAGACTGGTATGTTTATGGCATCAACTGCTGGATTATCTTTTGTTTTTGATGATGCAGCCGGAACATTATCACAAATGGCAAAATTAAGTGGTGATGTAAATAAGGCAACATTTATGGCCCAACTTAATACTAATGTTTTAGCAACAAGTATGGGTATTGGAGGAGAAGAGGCCGCTACATTAGTAAACGCTTTTGGTAATTTATCTGGCCAATCAATGGAAACCGGAGAGAATATGGTTTCTGCTATGGGAGCAACTGCGAGAATGAAAGGTGTACTACCTTCTCAAGCTATGAAAGATATGGCAGCCGCAACCGAAGCGATGGCAGTGTACTCAAAAGGAACAGGTGAAAATTTTGCAAATGCTGCGATTCAAGCTGCACAATTAGGTATATCAGTTGCAGATACTTCTAAGATGGCGGATACTTTATTGGATTTTGAAACCTCCATAGAAAAGGAATTGGAAGCAAGTGCGATGTTAGGTAAAAATATAAATCTTCAAAGAGCTAGGGAATTAGCTTATGCGGGAGATTTAGAAGGAATGACAAAAGAAATTCTTAATCAAGTTGGTGAATTTCCAGATGACCCATATCAACAAAAAGCATTAGCAGATGCATTAGGCATAGGTGTAGCTGAATTAAAACAAATGGTTGCAAACCAGGAAAACCTTAATACATCAACCGGAAAACTGGAACAAACTTATGGTATGGTAAATGACTATATGAGAGCCATAGGTGATAAGTTTGGTGGGCCTATTGCAAGTGGTGTAACATTTTTCGTAGGAGAGTTGATTAGAGCCAAACTTACTGCAATGGCTATGAATGGAACAAGTATGTTTGGTGGATTGGGTGAAACATTTGGAAAATTAGGGGATAAATTCAAATCTATTTTTAGTGGAGCTGGTGGTGCAACTGATGCAGTTGAAAAAAGTATATCTGAGAAAGCTACTGAAACTATACAGGATAAAGCATCTGAAAAAGCAGAAGATTTTGTAGATAATAAAATGGATTCAGTTGTGAATCCGGAAGAGGCTACCACTTCCATAAATTCTGATAGAACTATGGGTGATAAGCTAAAAGATTTAGCTAAAGGTTTAAAAGCTATGGGTAATGCAAAAGTATTATTTGGTGCTTTGAATTTAATCCCAACTGCAATAGGATTTGCAGCAATGGTAGTGGGAATTCCTTCTTTGATAGCAATAGGTGCTTTTGGAACAAACGCTGGCTTAGGGCTAACCGAATTGGGTAAAGGATTAAGTAAGATGGGAAGTGGAAAAGCATTAATGGGTTCAATTGTATTATTACTTGCCGCAACGGGATTTGCTTTAATGACTGCTGGTATAATCGGTTTAGCAGGAATTGCACTTTTAGGAGCGGCCGCTGGTGGCGGGTTAATCGCATTAGGAGCAGGATTGGCATCATTTGGTGCAACTGCGGGAACTGTGGGGTGGTTAGGAGTGGCAGTAATTCTCGCATTAGCAGGAGCCTTTACATTATTTACATTTGGATTAAGTTTATTAGCACCATTAGTTCAGGCAATTGGAAATGTAATTGTAGGTGTAATTGGGGCAATAGCAGGCGGCATTTCAGCTATTATAGGTAGTATCACAACTATGATGGCTACTTTATTACCATTATTAAATGTGGAATCGGCATTGGGAGTAATTGGATTAGCAGCGGGGTTCATGTCGTTATCATTGGCATTGATGATGTTTGCGCAAGCAGGAATAATGGCATTACCTGCTTTGGCAGCAGTTGGAGCTTTTGCAGCAGTAGGTGGTGGGGATTTGATGACCAGTTTACTTGGTGGAGGTAAAGAAGAAGGTGGAGTTATAGATGAAATAAAAGGATTAAGAGCAGATTTAAATGCCGGTAAAATAGCAGTTTATATGGACGGTAATTTAGTTACATCAAAGGTAGCAAACGTTGCATCTAAAAACCCAGTAACATAATAGAAAATGCCAACAATATTAGAATTATTTAATTCTTCAAAAGAGAGAAAACAAATACCACAAAATAAGCCAACAACTTATATTGCGGATACTGGGCAATTTCTTATTGATAGAGAAAACAAATTGGGGAATTCATTAGAAAAAAGATTTGACCCTTTAACTGAAACTGCATTAGAACAGGAGTTAAGTGGTTTGAGGCCTATGAGATTGGTAAATGCGCCAACATTATATGGGACTGAAATTATTAGAATTACCACACAAAAGACATCTGATGTAGATGCGATGAAACTTTCCAAAAATCCTAATCAGCAAATCAGTTTAGGAAAGATAGGAAGATTTATAGAAAAAGGTGTAAACTTTGTAAATAAAACATTAGGTATTCCTCAAAATGTATTTCCAACTTATGTAATCAATACAAAAGAATTTAAGGAGGGTAGAACTCCTAATAAGATGATTGTGTTAGGCGATATAAGAAAAGATGCTAGAGGGACTGCATTGGGAAGATTTTTAAAAGAAACTGGAGCAGGAACTCCTTCACAATTGGCTAAACAATCATTTGGAAAGGGGATAAACTTAGCTAAAACTGCTTTTAGAACAGTTCTATTAGGAGATAGAATGATACCCGTAACATCTGGTAGTTTAGACAATTTTGTTCAAAAATACTATTATCCGAAAGAAGACCAATTCACAGGTACATATACCTATTCGATGAAAGATTTAACCATCGGGGATGCAAAACAATCATTCGATATTTCAAAGGTATCACCTGTATTTGGGTTAGATAGAACTGCTAATGGAAACTTATTTGGTACACCTAGAAGGTTTGCAAATAGAGAAGTGGTGTATGGATTTCAGCTATCGGATGGAACTCGTCATCAGAAAAAAGGTGAGCCAACCATCGATAAGCTAATACAATATAATTCATTTAATGCCACATACTCACAGGAAAATCCCGAAACTGCTGTAAGTGGTAGTTTAAAAACAAATCCTATTTTAGAATTCATCAAACCAAAATCATTGCAAAGAGCAAATTGGAAAAAAGATAGATATTCAACTGATACCACATCTAAAACTTATCATAATGGTACTGAAACCGTTTATAGTAACAAATTAGAAGGTCGTAGAGGTTTATTTAAAGATAGGGATATTCTAAATCAAACTGGTAGAATGGCCGCTGGAGAAGTTGCTAGTCTAAAATATAATGGGAAAACATTAGATGAAGTAGATTTAATACCATTGAAGTTTCAAAGAGTGAATGATAATGCTGTTGTATTTTTTCGTTCAATTATAAGTGGATTTAGTGAGCAGTTTTCTCCATCTTGGGAAAGTAGTAGAATGCTAGGTTCTCCATTTAACTTTTACAACTACACTTCAGTTGAAAGAAAATTGACATTCAATATGAAATTATATGCAATGTCTCAGGCTGAATTAGTTATGATGTGGAGAAGAATAGAATTTTTAGCACATTGTGCGTATCCATATCAATATAATCAAGGTATTATTGAACCAACATTATTGTATTTTACATTAGGTAGTGTATATAATAAAAAAGCATGTTTTTTGGATAGTTTATCTTATACAATTGAAGATTCGGAAAATCTTTGGGAAATTGGAGGGGGATTATTAAAAACAAAAGACGGCACTTTTGAAAATACATTTAATAACGTATTCTATGCTACTCAGCAAAATGGACAAGAAAATTCAAGAGAAAATGGAGTTGGTGCAACTACATCGGAAAGTAAATTAAGTGTAGCTCAATCATCAACTGGCGTGTATAACACAAAGGCTGATAGAATTAAAGAAGGTGAAACTACCATTTACAACAAAAATTTAAAGGTCACAAATTTAGAAGAATTTAATAGGGAAACAAGAGTAAGTCAGGGTAATTACAATATGGATCAATACAAACTTCCTAAGTTTTTAAACGCTTCGGTGGGATTAACATTTATTGAAACAAAGAATACTACTGATTACAACCTTTATGGGTACGGTAAAAAAATTGAATAATGAGATATAATACTAAGAATACTAAAAGATTGGCGGATGGTAAAAAAGTATTAAAGAGTTCAATACTAAAAACCATACCAAAAAAGGATGATGATATATATATTATTACACAAGAAACTGATAGATTGGATTTATTAGCTCATCAGTTCTATGGTGATAGCACTCTTTGGTGGATTATTGCAAATGCTAATAATTTAAACGGTGTAAATATCGGATTAGATTCAGGGATACAATTAAGGATTCCTAAAAATAAATTTGATGTATTAAATAATTTATACTAATGTCATTTCCTTTTTATAAAGCAATAGATTCTTATATTGGAGCCGAGTTAAAAGCTAGAACTTCTAATAATAATGTTGAGTTATCAAAATTAGTTCCGTGGATTAAAGCCACTTCAAACTTAGGAGATAGATATTCATTAGGAACTGAAACGTATTCTACTTTATTTGACGGAGGAAGTAGCGATGCGTATCGTAATAATAGTGGTGATGCTTGGAGATTTAGGCCAAACCCAATAATAACAGACTTTTCAGTAGATTTTGCTAGTAGAGGTACTCTAAGAAGAACAACTCTTAAAATAAAATGTTTTTCACCGGAACAATTGAATAAAGTTCAAACTTATTTTTTAGAACCTGGTATTTCATGCTATATTCAATGGGGATGGAATTATTCGGTAAGTGGTAAAAAATCTGTTGGGCCAACCGCGATTGATAAAAATACTATTTTAAAATATTATAGAAATGCATCAGAATTAAATAGTATTAGGGCAGCAAATAACGGTTGTTATGATAATTTTGTTGGAATTATAAGTGGTGGAGAATCAACAATAAGTGGAAATGAGTTTGATGTTACTATCAAATTAGTTTCTATGGGTGAAGTTTTGATGGGATTACCAAGAGATGGGGCTCAGGATGATAAAACTAAAATAGAGCCAACAAATTATCCAGTTCATAAAATAAATAGTTATTTGCAATCCAGAAATATTGCAGTAAATTTTGCTTATTTCTTTGATCAATTACCCGATTCATTAAGAACTCCTGAACTATTGGCGAGGGAAAGAGAATTTAGATTTGCAAGTGATTTTATAAATTATAATGAATCACTGGTAGAAGAGGCAAAATCCGAAACAACAAGTGGGTGGTTTAGTGGAAATTTAACAATCCAATCCTCCCCCGCTTTATCAATAGAGGCAATAGATGCGGAGAGTCCAATAACATCGTGTAAATATGTAAGTTTTGAAGCATTTTGCAAGCTTTTAAATATGACGAGAATTAAGTTTAAGGATCAGGGACTTAATCCAAACATAGATTTAACTAATTCATATTGTGGTGCATTTAAGGGCATGTTTTCAACCGATGAAACAGTTTTTATACCTAATAAAGAATGTAGAGGTTTTTTAGGTGATATAGGATTATTAAGAGAAAAGGTAGGTAGTTCAATAAATAAAACTCTCGATAATTCTGTGGCAGGTAGAAGTTTTGTAAGAACGAGTGCAACCACTGTAACGGCTGATGGGGAAACGTTTACACTCGCTCCATATACACATGGATGGATAGGAGATTTGTATATTGAAAATAGTATTGCTATGGATGCATTGGAAAATCAAACCGCATCTATTAAGGAAGTTTTAGATAGTGTATTATCTAGAATAGAGGAAGCGGTAGAAGGATTGTGGCACTTTCAAATAACTGAAGATAGAACTGGAAATTCTTTAAAACTAAGAATAGCAGATGGTAATTTAAGAAATCAACGAAGCGGGACTAGTATTGAAACTTACGATATGTTCGGAACAGATAGTTTCTTTTTAGATGCAAATTTTAGTTTAGATATTCCGAAAGGCATGATGAGTATGATGGTAATGGAAAAATCTAATCCAGATCTTAAATCAACTGATACTTTGACCAGAGGATTATTTTCTGATAAGATTGATAGTGTGATGATAGATGAGTTAAAGAAACTCGACACCGCAAGTAAAGAAGCACCTGCTCAAACTGAATTTGAAGAAAGATTGTGGATTGAATTTAGAAGAAATATAAGAATTGCATTAAATCCAAATTATGTGGTTAAAGCAGATATTGGAGATGGTAATTTATCACAATGGTGTTTATATTCTCATTTTTTAAATAAAAGAGTTTTTAATGACCAACGAAAAGGAGATTTATATGATGGGGGAGGAGAAGTTTACAATGGAAGACCTGCTCCAGTAGAATTTAATTTTACTGTATTAGGTATGAGTGGATTTCAAGTTGGACATTTATTTAATGTAAAAGGCTTACCTCCTCAATATGTAAGTGGAAAGGGTGCATTTCAAGTTGAAGAAGTTACACATAAGGTTGATTCAAAACAATGGATTACCGAAGTAAAGGCGAAGTTTAGACCATTTTATAAAGATTAAAAATGATAGAAAATTATAAAAATCTAAAATCAATAAACATTAAAAATTTACCACCAAAAACGTTTTTCCCTAAACCTAATCAAACCGATTATGATAGAGGATATATAACAAGATATTTTACTCAAATGAGAGGAACTTCTGGTGCACCAATTTTCGAAGTTAATAGTGATGTATTTAGAAATTATTCAAATACTAATTACTATTTAGGAGTTGAATTAAATTGGAAAATTAAAGGGGATTTAGAGGATAAATATACTGAGAAAGGTGAGTTTATACCATCGGTTCACACTGTAAATTCTTTGGCAATTAGAGAAGCAGAAAAAATATTACCAGAGATAAATTTATATTTGGTAAATACAAAACAATTTCATAAATTAGCATAGTTATAAACAAACAACAAAGTTATATGGCAAATTTCAAACACTTATCGGATTTAGAGATCCAACAAATGACCTTCGATTGGAGGTATAGAGGGTTTACAACCTTAGACTTACTCACAGAAGAAGAATGTGATGAAGTAAACGATGAATTAGAAAGATTAAGACAAGAAAGAAAAGGAACTCTTACACCAGATGGTAAAGAATGGGGAGAATGGGATCCATTTGCGTACCCTCATAAAATTTCTGAAAAATTAGAAAAATTATTTGTTCACCCAAAAATTATTGAAGCGTGTTCGTTTCTTATGGAAGGTGAAATAGTTGGTATGCAGACGTGGGCGTACTTTAAACCACCTGGACAATTAGGTAGAGATATGCATCAAAACGCATTCTATACAGGATGTGGGCACAATGAAATCATCAACACCGCATTGGCGTTGGATAATCATGATGCAGGAAATGGTGCAGTATGGAATTACGAAGGTTCACATCGATTACCAACATTACCAATTGAAGTAGATGAAGAGAGAACAAAAACTAACCCATCATTTTGGAGAAATGAAAGAGGTAAGCCGTGTGTGATGCCGGAAGGGCATGACTTCCGTAAAGTAGAAGGAGTTCTTAAAAAGGGACAAGTTGTATTGTTACACTCACATTGTGTACACGGTTCAGAGCCAAACAACTCTCAGCGATTCAGAAGAAACTTTTTGGGTGGATATCTTAAAAAAGGAGCATTTTTTAATCAGGGTTCACACATGAAAAGAGAACCAATTGATTTAAATCCATTAGTAGAAAAGTATTGGAATTCTTAAAAATATTTCGTATATTTGTTTCCTATGGTAAAATTCGTAGAGAACAAAGATAGCGGAAAAGAATTCTTAGGAAAATACACTACTGAAAAAAGTGTAATATTTCCTCTATTCCAAAATAGAAAAGAGCACCCCATAGTAAATAAACTATTGGGTGCTTTTGTTTTTATTGGAGAGGATTGTTATGTTCTTATGAATGGGCACAATGATTGTTTAGATGTTCCACTCGAAGTTTTACAAAAAGGAGATTCCCCTAAATTTATTTTTGATAGTAAATGGTTTCCACATCAGTTGGAATTACCTAATACACATAGTGTTGATGTTTTATATCATCTCAGTCAGTTTAAACCTTACGAATATGATATGATATATAACTCTTTTACAAAGGGGTATAGAGGTAAGGATGATTTAAGATGGATTCCAATAACAACCATAACGAAGATTGTAGTAGATTTTGTAAATGAAAACCTAAAGTATGCGAATACTGAGGGGGTTGGGGGTTACGATTTCTACAATTCCTTAGTCCTTCCGGAGTTCAAAAAAATTGAGAGTAATGGAATACCTACAACTTATGGAAATGAATACTCCCTCTACAACAACTTTACAACCACAGGGCGACCTTCAAATACTTTCGGAGGGGTAAACTACTCCGCACTAAATAAATCCGATGGCAGTAGGGATTACATTGTTTCTAGGGGTGGCGATTTGGTTCAGTTCGATTTCGATGGATATCACGTTCGTCTGATAGCTCGTTTAGTGGGAGAACCTATACCGGAAGAATCCGCTCATGAATGGTTAGGGAAACAATATTTTGGTAAAGAGGTGTTGAGTGATGAGGATTACATTAATAGTAAGAAATTAACATTCCAGCAATTATATGGAGGTATAGATGTAGAGAATTTGGAGATTCCATTCTTTAAAAAGACTGATGAATTTATTAGGGAGATGTACAAACGATTCTTAATCAATGGATATTTGGAAACTAAGATTGGGAAACGAATTCCATTTCAAAAGATAGATAACCATAATCCCCAAAAAGTATTCAACTATTATCTACAAGCATTAGAAACTGAAACTAATGTAATGGTGATTAAAAAAATCAATCAATTATTAGAAGGAAGAAAAACAAAATTAGTTTTATATACATACGATTCATTTTTATTTGATTTACACATCGAGGAGGAAGGGGTTTTAGATAAAATTAAAACCATTTTAGATGGAATTGCTCCGACAGAGATGAGTAGAAATAAGACTTATGGAAATATTTAATACTTATATAGGAGAAAAAAGTATTAAAATATTTTAAATGAAGACACAGTTACTATGTACCTTTGCGGAGACAGATAATTTGCAGGATATTCTTCAAAAAGTAAGAGAGAATTATAAAATTGTATATAACTACATTTACGTCTTACAAAATAAAACTAATATAGAAGAATTATATATTACCTATAATATTGATGTGGAATTTAGACCGCCAATTCAATTAGAAAATACGATATTAGTTCATCGTAAAAAACAATCAAATACTCTTTATACAATAAACGCATTGAACCAATTAATAAAAGAAGAAAATGGTGGAGTATTGGATACAAATTTTCCTTTGGATTGGGAGAAATATAAAAATTGTATAATCCTAACAGGAGCGACGGGGATACGAAAAATTCCAACAAGAATATTCCAAAAAATAGAATTCAATTAATAGATAAAATGATTGATATTAATAAGATTATAGATGAAATTTTATTAGAACACTCTCAAAGATACCCAATCCCTTCATTAGAAGAAAGGGAGCAGGTAGAGAATATGATAGAGTGTTGCTATAAGTTAGGATATGATGAATATGCTGATATTATAGAAGAATTTTTTATTACTGAAGCAGAGCCTAATATAAAATCAAAATCTGCGACAACTGCTAGAATTTCTAGGAACGTATCTTCCCCAAAAGCTAATACTGGTGTAAAATCAAAATCTGCAACACCTGCTAGGATTTCTAAGAATGTATCTCAAAAAGCGGATGCTGGTAAAGAAGGTGAATCAAAAGAATTTCCTGGTAAATATCATTTAGGAGCAGGGTATTATTCATCTAAGCAGGGTGGTGAAGCTGAATTTAAGAATGATGGGGGAAACCTTAGACCAATAACTCCTCAAGAAAAAGAAAAACTCAAAGGAAGTAAAGGAGGAGCGGGGGCAGGAAAAGTTGCTTCCCAATCACCTGCTGGCGTTCAACCAAAATCTGCAACACCTGCAAAACTTGATAGAAATATACCTCAAACACCTCCGGGTGTTCAACCAAAATCCGCAACACCTGCAAAATTAGATAGGGATATACCTCAAACACCTACTGGTGTTCAACCAAAATCTGCAACACCTGCAAAATTGGCTAAGGATATACCTAATGATAAATGGGGTGATAATCCTCAAGAACCTGATTGGATGAAAGGTGGTGACCCTACATGGGGTGGCGCTGCTAATCAAAATTCCACTTGGGGTGATAATCCTCAAGAACCTGATTGGGCTAAAGGGCCTGCAATGTGGGATAAAAAAGTTCCACCTAGAAATGCAGAACCACCTGTTGGAACTAAGGTAGGGGGAGCAGTGCCACCGCCACCACCACCACCGCCACCACCACCTCCTCCGCCACCGCCAAAAGTTGAATTACCATATAAGGCCAAAATTCAAAATTGGGCTAAAAAAGAAAAAGAATTTTTTGATAAGGGACAGGATAAACCTGGATCTGAAACAAGAAGAACCTTTGCTCAGGCCCTAAAAGATAAAGTAAAGGGAGCCGCTCAGGCGATAAAGCATGGATTTCAACATGAAGTTCATACTTTTAAAACTGCTGCGAAAGCTGTTGGAAAAGTATTTAGTGAGCCAGGTGGATTCAGAAGTTTAGAGAAAGAAGAAAAGAAAGCATTAGTATCCGTTGGTATTAAGGTAGCAACTACTGCATTATTTGCAGCGGCAGGCGGTGGATTGGCACATGGTGCAGTTGCTTTTGCAAAACACGTTGCCGTTGAATTAGTCCCACACGCAGTTGCTGAAACAATTGTATTAGGTGTTGGTAGGGCATCTTTGTTCGCAAGTTCAGATGGTAATGATGAAAGATTGTTAAGTGATTTTATGGATGCCGTTGCTGATAGATTGGAGAATATGGAAATCACACCTGAAATGATGGATAAAATGGTTGATAGTTTTAATGCTAAAAATCCAACTGATACTCAATCAGAAAACATTTCGTTAGATGAGATACTATTATCTTATTTGATTAAAGAAGAAAGTGAAGGAGAATCAACACAATTTCCTGGTAAATTCCATTTAGGGGGAGGGTTTTACTCTTCTAAACAAGGAGGTGAAGCTGAATTCAAAAACGATGGTGGTAATTTAAGACCAATTACACCTGAGGAAAAAGAAGAATTTGAAGGAGGGAACGCGGGTGATACAGATCAGAATGCCCTTATGAAAACTGCTGAAGATGAATTGGCAAAAAAGGAGAAGGAGTATGAAGAAGAGAATCCAATTGATCCTAAAACTGATTATGATAAAATATTAAAAGACCCATCTGCAACTGCTCAAGATATAGCAAAAGCTAAAGCATTTAAAAGAAAGAACGATATTCTAAAACAAAAACAAAAAGATGATCCTGAGTATCAATCTAATTTGAAAAAAGAAGTATCGGATAAAAATAATGAAATTGCTGAAGATTTAAGAGGTCAGAAAGATAGTGAGGGGAATCAGTTAGATGCCGAAACAACTGAAAATGGTTCTTTACTTATTGGAGTTGAGCATGGAGAGGGAAATGAGAGTACAAAAAATACAATTGAAAAAATCAAATCACTTCCAAAGGATGCAAAAGTAATGTTTGTTGGTGAGGGTGGAGTTGGATTAGATGATAATGGTAAGATTGACTTTGTCGGAGAACAGGCTGAATTAAGAGATGCGTGTTTAGAACATTTTGATGATGCAAGAGAAGAAAGTTGGGATGAAAATGGGGATGTTAGAGATTCAGATGCTCCTATATTTGATGAAATTGCTAAATCATTTGGAGGTGATAAGGAAAAAGCAATGGCATCAGTTTGGACTAATATGGTTGGACAAGGTGATGATTTAGACGCTGATGATTACCTTACTGAAGAAACAAAAGAATGGATTAAGGGGGAAGCGAGAAAAGGTGGAAGTAAAGAATTTGATGGAGATGTAGATTGGAATAACCTTACATTAGAACAAAAAGAAGACCTTTATCAACTTAATTATAGAGATGACCAGAACTATGGGGAAACTGATTTATCCAAAGGTCAAAAAGCATTTAATGATTATAGACAACAAGAGTTAGATAGAAAAATAAAAGAGGCTGAAGAAAAAGGTTACACTGTTATTGCAACGATGGGTAATTCCCACGTTGGAATGTGGAGAGAAAGAAATAAAAAGAAAACTGATTCGTTCAAACCTCAATCTTTAAGAAACTTACAAAAAGAATTACCTGAAGCAGATAAAGAAGTATTCAATAAAGAATCAGATTTAGATAAAATACCTTCTGATAAAAAAGAAGAAATATCTATGAAAATTGATGAATTGGCGGATAAAGCATCTAAAGGAGAAGATTTTAACCTTTGTCAAATTACTGTTCCTGGAACCAACTTATATTGTGATGATAATCAAGGAATTCCTAGAGAAGAAATGCCACAATTCAAAGGTAAGCCATTACCTGGAACACCAGCTGAAGACTTACCAAAAGATAGTAAGGGTGAAGTAGATACCGAACCTCTTTTCAAAAAAATGTTAAAGGAGAAGGGTATTAAAACCGTAGAAACGGAATTACCTTCAGATAAATTAAAGGCAACTCAAAGTGAATTAGTTGGTAGTAAAGTAGCAGGAATGACGAAGGCTTTAGAAGAAGACCCTCAAAATCCTGGTATTACTGCACCAATTTATGTAAGTAGAGATGGATTCGTAATCGATGGACATCATAGATGGGCAGCCGTTACATCTGCCGCTATCAAAGCTGGAAAACCTGCAAATATGAAAGTTATTGTTGTGGATATGGATATTAAAGATGCTATCCCAATGTGTAATCAATTTGCAGAAGAACAAGGTATTGCAGCTAAAAAAGCGGATGCTAATGATGGCGAACAACCAAAACCAAAAGAACCAAACAAAAAAGAAGGTGGTGTAATTTATCCTATTGGAGGAAACTATTATTCAGATACTCCTAATGGGCCTGCACAATATATTAAATCAGAGAGTGTAGTAAGAGAAGTATTTGAGAATGAAAATGAAAAGTTTTTAAAACTTTTGTTTGAGGCTAATGTTACAAAAAAATTACCTGATGGTGATACGGTTAGAGTAACTCCAATTGATGTAAAAGATCAACCGGAGGCAACACAAAAAGCAGATGCAGAAGATGTAGCAAAAGAAGCTCCCGAATCATTTAAAGCCGCGTTAAGTTCAACTGCTGGAAAAAAGGGTGAAGAATTTATTGCTAAGAAGAAAAATGATTTAGGTAAATTGGTTACGAAAATGCTTACTGATGGTAAATTAAATTTAATTGGTGAAGATGGTAAGCCTATTTCAATTGAAGGAGATGTCTTACAATCATTAGTAGATAAGGTTTTTGACGGTGAAGATTTATCGGATAGTGAAAAAGAAACATTTAATCAAGTCTTTAAATTCGTTACTACTGTATCCGGTGATGTTAAAATATATGTTGCTAACAAAATAGCGGGTAGGCATCCGCAACAAGGATATAAGAGTATTGAATTAAAGAAAAATAATGCAGCTATGGGTGAGGCCGTTAGGGCATTCGCTTTAAAAAATGGATTGAATGTAGGTAGATCTTCCGAAGGAGCTATTGGTAAAAAGGTATTGAATCCAAAGAAAATGGCGAGTTCGGTAAATCCTGATGAGCCGGAAATGA
>Ga0315909_10001040_pt1 | contig 37489 bp, 31 predicted proteins | sample LakEriMetagenome_11_FD_203527 | JGI IMG/M metagenome (GOLD analysis project Ga0315909, IMG submission 203527) | Freshwater fungal communities from buoy surface, Lake Erie, Ohio, United States - Buoy 2 MA125 | ecosystem: Environmental > Aquatic > Freshwater > Lake | place: USA: Lake Erie, Ohio... | reverse complement strand
GCGTTTGCCCGTCATTCGCCTTGCCCCCAGCGTCCGCGCGCGCTCTCATCCGCGCGCTTTGGAAAACCCGCCTGACAAAAAACCACGTTCGCCGCTCGGCCTCATCTTTCTCACGCTGTTCATTGACATGATCGGCTTCGGGATCGTGATCCCCGTTCTGCCGCTCTACGCCAAGGGCTCGGCGAGCGGTTCGATCATCCACGCCACCGAGAGCCAGCTCGGCTGGATCGTCGGCATCTACTCGCTGCTGCAGATCTTCTGCTCGCCGCTCATCGGCAAGCTCTCAGACCGCATCGGCCGCAAGCCGGTGCTCGCCGTCAGCATCTGCGGCACCGCCATCGGATTCGTCGTCCTCGGCGCCGCCACGACGGTCACGATGCTGATGATTGGCCGCGTGATTGACGGCATCAGCGGCGGTAACATTTCCACCGCGATGGCGTGCATCGCCGACAGCACGACCAAGGAGCAGCGGTCGCGCAACATGGGCCTCGTCGGGGCGGCGTTCGGCCTCGGCTTCGTCATCGGCCCCGCGCTCGGCGGCATCCTGAGCAAAGTGAACCTCTCCTTTCCCTTCTACTTCGCCGCCGGTCTCGCGCTCATGAATGCCGCGCTCGTGATGCTGAGGCTGCCCGAGACGCTCACTCCCGAGATCCGCGCGACGGCGAAGGAAAAGGCGAGCCTCGGCGAAGTCTTCGGTGGAGGGCGTGCCCGCACGGTCATCATCACGCTCCTCAGCCAGGTCGCGGGAATCACCGGCTTCTCCGTGATGACCGCGATCTTCGCGCTCTTCTGCTGGAAGCGCTACGACTACGACGCCGCGCACGTCGGCTACGTGCTCGCGTATGTCGGAATCTTGGGCGCGCTCATGCAGGGCGGAGTCGTGCGGCGGCTGCTGCACCGGCCCATCGAAAAGCCGCTCGCCATCATCGGCACCGCAATCCTCGCCGTGAGCATGGCCGGCCTCGGGATGCTCCCCGTCGGCAGCGGCCTCGGCCTGCTGCTGCTCGCCTGCACGGGCATCTCGATCGGCAACAGCCTTTCCACACCCACGCTGAACGGCCTCGCCTCGCGCGCGGTGGATGCGCACGCGCAGGGCCGCCTCATGGGCCTCATGCAGAGCGCCGGCGGGCTGGGCCGTTTCCTTGGCCCTATGCTCGGCTACGCGCTCGTGAAATACGACGGCATCCGCGCGTATGGCCACGTCGCATTCCTCGCCAGCGCGGGACTGCTCGCACTCGATTGCGTGCTGCTGTGCTTCCTCCACGTCCCTCCGCCGCCTCATGAGGAAGAGGCGGAAGAAAGTGCTCAGTAGGCAGTACTCAGTGCTCAGAGAAATATCTGAACGCCAAACGTGACACGGGCTGTAAACTGAGCACTGACAACTGAGCACTGACAACTGAGCACTGAACTGAGCACTGAACACTTTCCGAAAAACACACCCATGCGCCTGAACCGCTTTCTCGCCTCCGCCGGCCTCGGCTCACGCCGTGGCGTGGAGGAACTCATCACCCAGGGCAGCGTTCGCGTGAACGGCCAGGTCGTCACAAATCTCGCCACTCAGATCGTGCCGACCGATTCCGTGAAAGTCGGCAGCCGGCTCATCCGCACCGAGCAGCCGATCTACGCCGTGCTGCATAAGCCGCCGGGATACGTCTGCACCGCTGACGACGAATTTGAACGTCGCACGATTTTCGAACTCCTCCCGCCGAACTGGCCGCGCGTGCATCACGTCGGGCGTCTCGACTTGGAAAGCGAAGGCCTAATTTTCGTGACGAACGACGGCGACCTCACGCACATCCTCACGCACCCGACCCACGAGGTGGAGAAAGAATACGACGTGTTGCTCGACAAGGCGTTCTCGCCCGACGACCGGGAGAAGCTGCTGAAGGGATTCCGCATCGAGCACGGCTACGCGAAGTGCGAGGGCGTCGAAATCATCAAGGCCGACCGCATCCGCCTCGTCCTCCGGCAGGGCCTGAAACGGCAGATCCGCCTCATGCTCTACAAGCTCGGCTACGAAGTGGAGCGCCTCTTCCGCATCCGCATCGGCCCGATCCTGATCGAGGGCCTCGCGCGCGGCGCATGGCGTTTCCTCTCGCAAAAGGAAGTCGCCGCACTGCGCGACGCGAAGCCTTCGCCGAAGCCGAAATCCAAGCCCGCCGGAACACTCAAGCCGCGCCCGCCGGCGGAAAAAATTTACCCGACACTCCGCAGCACCGCGGCACCGAAAAAATCCGCAAGGCCGGAACGCCCGCCAGCGCGGAAAAAAGTCGCCGCGTGGGACAAATCCCAGCGCCGTCCGAAGGCATCGCACCGCCGCGACTGACTTTTCCGAATAACTGCTTGCCCCGCACCGGCAGGCTTCGCATAGTCCCGTCCCTCTTTTTCCAAAGAGACCCTATCGTCCAGCGGTTAGGACATCGCCCTTTCACGGCGAGGACACGGGTTCGAATCCCGTTAGGGTCGCCAGGATTCATCTTGGCTTCCGCAGTCGGCAAGTCTGCCTCCGGCCCGGTGGAAAGGCGCCCACGGTTGCAGCGCGATGAGATCGCGTTCGGCGCGCGACTGCTGCGAAATCGTAATCACAAGCACGGTGCGACATGCGAAGTGCAGGACAACGAGGGCTGGCAAATCTTCGTCGCGTGTGATTCCACGTGCACCTTCGCTCATGAAATCCGCCATCACCATCTCCCTCGTCGCTCAGGCAAAAGGCGGGCCGTTCGTCTATTGGGACGGCCTCGCGGACGGCTGCGCGCGCGCCTCTGCGCTCGGTTTCGACGCCGTGGAAATTTTTCCGCCCTCCGCCCACGCACTCGACATCGCGGACTTGCAGGGCCTGCTCGATCACCATGCGCTGAAGGTCGCCGCCATCGGCACCGGCGGCGGATGGCTCGTCCACAAATGGACACTCACGCATCCCGACGCGGCTATCCGCAAACAGGCGCGCGAATTCATCCGCGAGATCGTGGACTTTGCGGGCGGCTTCGGCGCACCGGCGATCCTCGGCTCCATGCAGGGGCGATGGGAAAATAACGTCACCCGTGAGCAGGCCGTCGCATGGCTCGGCGAGGCGCTCGAAGACCTCGGCGAGCACGCTGCCCGGCACGGCACCGTCTTCCTCTACGAGCCGCTGAACCGCTACGAGACGAACCTCTTCAACCGCCAGGCCGACGCCGCCGCGTGGCTCCGCACGCTGCGCACGCAAAACGCCCGCCTCCTCTGCGACCTCTACCACATGAACATCGAGGAAGCCGGCCTCGCCGCCGCGCTCCGCGAGTGCGGCCCGCTCGTCGGCCACGTCCATTTCGCAGACTCAAACCGCCGCGCCATCGGCATGGGCCACACAGACATCGCGCCCATCATCGCCGCACTCCGCGACATCGGCTACAAGGGCTACCTCTCCGCGGAAATTTTGCCGCTCCCCGATTCCGATGCGGCAGCGAAGCAGACGATCGAGAGCTTTCGCACGGTTACGGCAGTGACTGGTGACTAGTGAATGGTGACTGGTATTCGGAACTGTTTCACCAGTCACAATCCACCAGTCACCAATCACACTTCCCACCGCATTCCGCCTCTCAACCCTCGCCTCTCAACATGCTCAAGACCCCGCTCCTCCATCCCGACATCCTCGCCATCGCCGCGCGCTGCGGACATCACGCGAAAATCCTCATCGCTGACGGCAACTATCCCGCGTCCACCGCGAAGGGCCCGAACGCCACCCAAGTCTGCCTCCAGCTCATACCCGGCGTGCCCACCGTCGCGCAGGTCCTCCGCGCGCTCATGAGCGTGCTGCCCTTCGACGCCATCAACACCATGGGCATCCCCGCCGACGATCCGTATGCGAAATTCGGCGAGCCGCCCGTGTGGAAAGAACTGCGCGCCATCGCCGCCGAAACCGGCGCAACCGTGACGATCGATCCGATTTCCAAGTGGGACTTCTACAAAGCCGTCGAGTCAAACGACCACGTCCTCACCATCCAGACCGCCGACCAGGCACTCTGGGCGAACGTGCTACTCACCGTCGGCGTGCGCACCTCGTAGCGCGGCGCTCCGTGGAAATTTGAAATGCCCGCGCTCTATTTCGCCGTGCAAAAAATGCCGCCCGTCGTCGCCGCGCCAGAACTGGAAAGGCGATCTACAAATTCAACATCCTCGCCATGACCGGCACCGCACTCTTCCTCGCGGGCATCGTCTCCGGCCTGCTCCTCGGCCTGAAACCCGCCGCACTCGCGCGCCTCTACGGACGCTGCATCTGGCGCGTGCGCACCTCGCTTCTCACCATCTCGCTCATGCTCGCACTTGGCTTCACGACGCGCTTCTCAGGCACGGATTCCACCCTCGGCCTCGCACTCGCCGCGCTCGTCGGCGTGCTGGTCTTGCTACAGGCGCGCGTCCTGTCTTGGACGATTCCCCATGAAAAACTTCCTCCTCGTTTTCCTCAGCATCGTCGCCTTTGCAAACGCGCAGCAGCCCGGCCCGGCTACTGCGCAGCCCGCACGCTTACGCCCGCCTTCGCCAGCTTCATGCCGGAAAGATCCACCGCCGGCTCCGAGCCAGGCAGCCCGAGCGGAGCGTTGACGATCTCCACCTTCGCGCCGACGCCGACGGTGCTGTAAAGATTCGCCACGTCGCGCGAACGCATCCGGATGCAGCCGTAGCTCGCGGGCGTGCCGATGCGCCATTCCTCGGCAGTGCCGTGGATGTAGATGCAGCGCGCATACGAATTGCGGTTCTCCCGCTCCCTGCCATCGAGCCACAGGATGCGCGACACGATCGGGTCGCGGCCCGGCGCATTCGGTCGCACGATCTCGCCCGTCGGACGGCGGCTGGAAAATTTCATCCCCAGCGGCTGGCCGCCGCCGATTTTCTTGGCGATCTCATGCTTCCCGAGCGGCGTGCCATAGCTCCCGTTGGAAGAGCTCAGGCAGAATTTCGACGTGGAGACATCGTACAGCTTCACGAACTGGCCCTTGCGATACAGCGCGAGCTTTTGATCCGGGACGCTGACGACCATCGTGTGAATGGTGTCCCTCGCGCACGACGCGAGAAACATTGCCACGACGATGCTGAGAAGGCGGAGAGCATTGTGATTCACGCGTGCGAAAATATCCACGTCGTCGGGCCGCGCAAGTCCGTGCTCCGCGGCAACACGCCAAAATCACATGGGCGCACCATGCCCGCTCCCGGGTGAAAAGCTCGCGTGCTCCACCCTGGATCTCCCGTCGCCCGCCTGCGCAATTCTGATGCGCCTGCGCTGCGTGATGCGGACGAAGTGCTTGATGAAACCGCGCCGTGCTGCGCGTATTGCGGGCTTCAACGATGGCGCGCCACTACACACTCCACAGACCGCAGCCGAGCGGCCCGCGGATTGATTTCGCCGCGGAGCTGAACCCGCAGCAACTCGAGGCCGTGACCGCGCCGCCGGGGCCGGCACTCGTGATCGCGGGCGCGGGCAGCGGCAAGACGCGCACGCTCACGTACCGCGTGGCGTATCTCATGGAGAACGGCATACGGCCCGAGCACATCCTGCTGCTCACGTTCACAAACAAGGCGGCGCGCGAGATGTGCGAGCGCGTGGGTGCGCTGGTCACGGGCGATCTGATGGGGCTGTGGGGCGGCACTTTTCACAGCATGGGCGCGCGCATCCTGCGGCGGCATCCGAACGAGGCGGGCTTCGCGCCGGGCTTCAGCATCATGGACCGCGAGGACTCGGAGGAAATGCTCGACGGCGTGATCGCGACGCTCGGATTCGATCCGAAGGAGAAGCGTTTTCCAAAGGGCGGAGTGCTCGCGGATGTGCTCAGCTTCCAGCTCAACACGGGACGCAAGCTCGACGATGTGCTGCTCGAAAAATATCCGCACTTCCTCGAATTCTCGGAGCACATCGCCGACGTGCGGAAGAAATACGAGGCGCGCAAGAAGAAGGCGAACGCGCTGGATTTCGACGACCTCCTGGAAAAGACGGTGACGCTTCTGAAAAACAATGCGGCCATCGCGGAGCATTATCAGCGGCAGTTTCAGTTCATCCTCGTGGACGAGTATCAGGACACGAACCATCTGCAGAATGACTTCATCGAGATGCTCGCTGCGCGGCATCACAATGTCATGGTCGTGGGCGACGATGCGCAGAGCATCTACTCGTGGCGCGGCGCGGATTTCCGAAACATCCTCGAATTTCCGAAGCGGCATCCGGGCGCGAAAATTTACAAAATCGAGACGAACTACCGCTCGGTGCCCGAGGTGCTGGAACTCGCGAATGCGGTGATCGCGGCGAATGAGCATCAATTTGAAAAGCATCTCGTGGCCGCGCGCCCCGGAAGCGGGATGAGGCCGGCGCTCGTACCGCTGGCGGATTCGCAGCAGCAGGCGCAGTTTGTCGCGCAGCGCATCCTGGAGCTGCACGAGGAGGGCACGAAGCTGGAGGAGATGGCAGTGCTGTACCGCGCGCATTTTCACTCGATGGAATTGCAGATGGAGCTGACGCGGCGCGGCGTGCCGTTCGAGATCACGAGCGGGCTGAGATTTTTTGAACAGGCGCACATCAAGGACGTGAGTGCGTTTTTAAAGTGGGTGGTGAACCCGCACGATGAGGTGGCGTTCAAGCGCATGGTGCGGCTGATGCCGGGCGTCGGGCCGCGGAGTGCGGATGCGCTGTGGGATGGCGTGGTGCGCGCGCTGGCGGCGGCGGGAACGTCCAACGTCCAGGGCCAGGGCCAAACGTCCAACGTCCAACGTCCAACGTCCAACGTCCAAAGTTCGGAAGCGGCGCAGGGCGCCTCGACTCCCAATCCTTCATTCTCGCCTGGCTCCGATGAGCCGACGGAGGCGCTGCCGGAGACGGTTGCGAATCCGTGGGAAGGGCTGCCTTCGATCAAGTCGCTGCTGATGCTGCTGAAAGTTCCCGCGAAGGCGCAGGCGGCTTGGCAGCAGTGCGCTTATACGCTCGATGAACTCGCGCCGGGCGGACGGCTCGTGCCGCCGTCGCAGATGATCCACAGCGTGATGGAGGCGATCTACGACGACTACGCGCAGGCGAAATTTCCGAACTACGATCAGCGCCGCGAGGACCTGAACACGCTCGCGAATTTCTCGCGTCAATTTGAGAGCACGCAGACGTTCCTCGACCAGCTCGCGCTGCTCACGACGATGGACAGCAACGCGGCGAGCGCCGACGACCCGGAGCGCGTGACGCTGAGCAGCGTGCATCAGGCGAAGGGGCTGGAGTGGAAGGTGGTGTTTGTGATCTGGCTTGCGGATGGAAAATTTCCGACAGGCCGTTCGCTCGAAAATTCCGCGGCCGTCGAGGAGGAACGCCGGCTTTTCTACGTCGCCGTGACACGCGCGAAGGACGAGCTCTATCTCAGCTATCCGTGCATGTCGTTCAATTCCGGCTACGGCGATCCGCTTCAGCGCCCGTCGCGTTTCCTCGCGGAGATTCCGAAGAAGCTGATCGAGGACTGGGAAGTGGGCGGGAGTTTCTGAATCCGAACGCCGCGATTGAGGGCTGAAGGCCCGGTGCCATATCAGCCCGGGCCAAAGCGAGCTGGCCGCGTGAGGGCCGCAAGGCCATTTTGCGCGGGCACGAGCGTCCGCCCAAGTCTGGAACCAAAGACGGCACGAGGGCTGAAAGCCCGATCCATCTGCTGACGCGTTTCCGCATGATTTTGGGCCGGCTTTCAGCCCATTCTCCGTGGGGCAAAGTGTTCCTTGGGCGTTGCCCAAGGCTGGTATGGCAGCGGGCCTCTGGCCCTCGATCGCGCCGGACCTTCGGCCCTCAATCGCATTGCCCAGGTTGAGAAAAGAGGGCCGCGCCCTTTGCATGGCTCGGCCCGGAGCAACCCAAACCAAAATTGGCGGCAGTCACTTTTGGTGAACGACCGAGTAGCGATAATAGATTTCGAGCATGAGCGTGCAGACACTCCGGCAACGCGCATTCAGCGGAAAGGCAGGCAGCACCGCGAAGGCCGACCACTATCGGCAGTGGAACGAGGCGGACGACCAGGTGCTCTCGGAACTCCGCGGCCACACGACGATCGAGCGCTATCTCGACCCAGAAGATCCGCGCTTCGATCCCGCGTCCACCGCGACCAACAAGATCAACGTCGAGACCGAATCCCTCGAAGACGCCTACCGCTTCCGCGTCATCGCAAACAAGCGCTTCATGCCTTGGTAAGCAGCTCGACGCCGATCATCGCGCCGCACGCACTCCCGCCATCGTCCGCCCTATCAGCCGGCGGATCCGGATCGCGTCGCACAGCATGCGCCACGAGTCGCGGATGATGCGCACCTTGCTCCCCTGCGCATTGGCCCACTGCACCGGCATGTCCGCCACGGAAAACCCAAGCCGCTCCGCCAGCAGGAGCACCTCCACGTCAAACGCAAAGCCATCGAGCTTTTGCAGCGGAAAAATCACCTCGCGCGCGGTGCGCCGGAATGCCTTGAAGCCGCACTGCGTGTCGGCAAGCCGGATGCCGGCAATCGTGCGGAGGATCGCGTTGAAGGTCTGGCCCATTTTCCTGCGCAGGAAATGCTGCTTCGTGAGGATCTCGCTCTGCGCGTGCTGGCGGTTGCCCGCGAGCACGTCCACCTTCGCGTCTTCGGCAAAGCGCGCGATGAACCGGCCCGTCTCCGCCAGCGGCGTGGACAGATCGGCATCCATGAAAAATGCGATCTCGCCCCGCGCGCGGAGCATCCCGGTGCGCACGGCGTAGCCTTTGCCACGCTGGACGTCGTTGCCCACGACCGTCAGGCACGGCCACCCCGCCGCGACCCGGCGCGCGATGTCCAGCGTGCCGTCCGTGCTTTTCTCGATGACGAGAATGACCTCATGAGACCATCCGACACCCGCAAGGTGTGCGTGCAGCTCCGCGAGGCTCGCCTCCAGGCGATGCGCCTCGTTGTAGGCAGGGATGATGATTGAGACGAATGGCGCGCCGCTGTCGGACATTTCGGTTGTGTCCGCACTGCGTATCAGTTGAATGCCCGACCGGTCAAAAGTCATGAGCGATATTTTTTCCCCACCTCTCCGAGTCCGCTGAACGAATCCGCACGATGTCAGCCCGCCAGCGTTGGTTCTCCATCCTCATCGTCGCGCTCGCACTCGCGCTGCGCGTGGCATTGCTCGCGCTGCGTCCCGCGCATTTCGACGAGGGTGTGAACGGCTCGTTCATTGACGGCATGCGCGTCGAGGGCCTTTACCGCTACGACCCTGGAAACTTCCACGGTCCGCTGCATTTCTACACGCTCTTCGCGTCGCAGCAGCTCTTCGGGCGGAGCCTGTGGGCGCTGCGGATGCCGACGGTGGTCATCGGCACCGCGTTCATCTGGCTCATGCTGGCGTTTCGCCGTTTCCTGCCGTGGCGCGCGGTTTGGGTGGCCGCGATCGCGGCAGCGATCTCGCCCGCGATGGTGTTCTATTCGCGCTACGCGATCCATGAGATGTGGCTGCCGTTTTTCACGCTGCTCGCCGTGTATGGCGGCTGCGGCATCCTGCGCCGCGAGGGGCGCTTCGGCGACCTGTGGGCATTTGGCGCCGGGCTCGCCGGCATGGTGCTCACAAAGGAAACCTACCTCGTCCACTGGATCGCCGCAGTGCTCGCGCTCGCGGTCGCGCGCTGCCTCGAATGGATTGCGCCGCTCACGCCGCGTGCGCCGCGCCAGCGTCCTGCGAGTCTTTTTTCCGGACGCGCATCGGATGAACCGCCACCAGTTCCGCGCGGCGCGTATGTTTCAGACCGCCAGATCGCAATCGTCACGATCGCATGCATCGGTGCCGTCGTCCTTTTTCAATCCGGCTTCGGCATGTTCCCGGACGGCATCAGCGGGCTCTTCCAGACCTTCCGCCTCATGGTGGTGAAGGGCACCGCAGCCGAGGCCGGGCACCATAAGGAATTTTTCTACTGGGCGAAGCTGATGGGCAACTACGAGTGGCCGGCGCTGCTCGGCCTCGTGGCCGCACCCATCTTGTCGCTGCGACGCTCACCGCTGCTCGCCACGGCGGTGATCCTCGCCGGCGCGCTGTTCGTCGCGGCGGGAATCTTCGGCGACGCAATCGGGCTCCACACCAAGAGCGCACATGAATTTCTCAAGCCGCACCTGAAGCTCGCGACCCTGACGTCGCTCGGCGCATGGCTCCTCGTGTGCAGCATCGGATTCTTCGCCGCCTCGCCCGCGCAGAGCCGCGAGATGCGCTGGCTCGGCATCTTCGGTCTCGCCTCGTTCGCCGCGTATTCGCTCATCCCGTACAAGACACCGTGGTGCGTCATCAATCTGCTCTGGCCGTTCTTTTTCATCCTCGGCCAGCTCGCGGAAAACCTCGCACAGACCACCGAACGCTGGCTCGTGTACGTCGTAGGCGCACTCCTCGCCGTGACTCCGCTGCGCGACTGCTGGTCGCTGAATTACGGGCAGCCGACGTACGACGGCGACCGCTACTGCTACGTCCACACCACGCCCGACATCAACAAGCTCCTCCGCGCCGTGCGCGGCCTCGCACGCGAAAATCCGCCCGCGCGCCAGATGCACGGCATCATCCTCACCGAGGCGTTTCCGATCTCATGGGAGCTGAATGAATTCCCGAACGTCGCCTACTTCGCGAACGACTCGGTCGTGGAAAATTACGACGCCGACTTCATCCTCGCGCCCGCGGACCGGCAGGTGGAATTTGAGGATCGCGCCTTCGGCATCTACTTCCGCGAAAGCGTAAAACTGCGCAGCGGCCTCGACCGCTGCTGGCTCTACCTGAGCGCAGAGCGCTTCGCATCGCAGTTCCCCGGGCGCACCCCCGAGATCCATCCGCGCGTGCAGCTGAGAAATCCCGCGCTGCCCGACCCCTCGCGCAAATGAACTTCCTCGCCGCCGCACTCTACGCCGTCGCCAGTTCCGTGCTCATCGGAATCGCGCTCGGCTTTCTCAATGGCGCGCTTCATCCGCTCTCGGCGTTGCTCTCACTTTGCGGAGGCCTCGCGGTCGGCGCGATCGGCTGGTGGCGCGGACGCCGCGAACCCCGCCTCCCCCGCCCCGGCTTCTGGGCCACGGCGTCGGTCGTGCTCTTCGCGATTTTCAGCCTCCGCGCATTTCTCTGGCTAGTCTTCCGCAACGGCGACGAACTCTGCGTGCTCTCGCCGAACAATCTCGGCGACCTGCCGCTGCACCTCACGTTCATCCGCTACCTCGCGAATGGCGCACCCTTCTGGCCGGACAGCCCGATCTTTTCCGCCGGCAAGCTCACGTATTCCATCGGCATGGATTTCTTCAACGCGCTGCTCACGCTCATCGGCGTGGACACCGTGCGCGGCCTGCTGTGGACCGGGCTGCTCGGCGCGCTCGGCATCTCGATCGCGCTGCTGCGCTGGGGCGGCGCATTCACCGTGCTCGGACTGCTGTGCAACGGCGGCCTCGCCGTCCTCGCGTGGTTCGCCGCCGCGCCGGACGCATCGCTTTTCCACGACTGGCAGGCGCAGTGGGCGTGGAAAAATATCGCACTCGCAATCGTCGTCACGCAGCGCGGATTCCTGTTCGCGCTGCCCGCGGGACTGCTGCTGCTCACGTCGTGGCGCACACGGTTTTTCCGCGACGGTGCGGGATGGAAAATGCCCTTCCTCGGCGAGTTGCTGCTCTACGCGGCGATGCCCACATTCCACATCCACACGTTCCTTGCGCTCTCGTTCTTCCTCGGCGTGCTGCTCATCGCGCGCGTCTCAGCAAAGAAGCAGATCGCACAACTCATCGGCGCGGCATTCATTCCCGCCGCCGTGCTGGCCTATCTCACCGTCGGCATGTTCAAGACGAACGCCGAACCGATGCTGGAGGACATGGGCCAGCTTGAAAACCCGCCGCGCCGCCCGGGCATGGACGCACTCGGCTGGCAGCCCGGCTGGATGGTGAACGACAGCAAGACATCCGAAATCTGGAACCAGGCCGCCGCCTCCGCACCAGGTGTTAATTTTTTAGCACCTTACGGGAAGTTCCTGATCTTCTGGCTGGGAAATTTCGGCATCCTCCCGCTGCTGCTCGTGCCGCTGCTCGTCCTGCTCCTCCGCGCCGTGCTCCCGCGCGGCCCGTCGCACCGCGCGGCGTGGGGCATTTTCATCGGCGCGATCCTCATCACGCCGCTGCTCGGGCTGTGGGACGGCTACCAGCACAAGTCGCTCGGCGCGCTGCTCACCGGCGGCACCGGCGAAATTGCCATGCGTGCCGCCGCCATGCCGCTCATGGCGCTCGCGCTGCTCGTCGCAGGCATCAGCCTTCGGCGCTGGGAACCGCAGAGCATCCTCCTGCCGCGCGTGTTCTTCACGCTCGCAGGGACGCTCATGCTCGACTCACTGCTCACGCTCCTGCACGCGTGGAATGCGCACATCCCGCTGCTCCGCGCGAACGCCGTGCCGCTCGTCCTCGCGACGATAGCATTCGGATTTTTCCTCTGGCACGCACGCCGCGCAGACACCGGGTGGCCCGCGCTCATGGCCGTGCCCGCCCTGTTTTTTTTCTTCGTCTGCTGCAATGTCCGCTTCGCGCAATGGGACTGGGACAACACCAAGCTCATGCTGTGGGCCCTGCTCATCGTGCTCCCCGCGCTCTGGGAGACGATCCTCTCGCGCTGGCCCACACCGTGGCGCGCGGCCGCATGCGTGCTCCTCTTTTTCTCCGGCTTCATCTCGCTGCTCGGCGGGATCGGCAGCGCCCACCACGGGCACGGCATCGCACGCCTCTCGACACTCGATGCCGTCGCACTCGCCGTGCGTGACATCCCGATCACCGAACCCTTCGCCGCACAGCCGACCTACAACCACTCGCTCCTGCTCTGCGGTCGCAAACTCGTGATGGGCTACAACGGCCACCTCGCCAGCCACGGCATCGTGTACGGCCCTGTGGACGACCAACTCGACGCGCTCATGCTCGGTCTCCCCGACTGGCGCCTCCGCGCCGCACGCCTCCGCGTGCGCTACCTCTTCTTCGGCCCCGGCGAACGCAGAACGTGGCCTGCGTCCCACGAATCCTGGCGCATGGGCGCGACCGTCGTCGCATCCGGTGAATGGGGCGAACTTTTCGATCTCCACACGCCACCGCTGCCAATCGGTGCTGGCGAGGAGGAGAAAAAATCTACGCCTCGCTTAGAACCACCGCGCCTTCAGCTACCGTCCGTCCCCCGGTGACGGCGCGCACCTCGAACTGCCACAACCCGCCGACCGTCGCCACGCGCTTCGCGAAAAAATGGATCTCCTCGTCCGGCAGCGCAGCCGCGGGAAATTTCATCGCCTTGATCGCCGAGAGCCGGAAACTGCGCCCCGGCTGTCCCGCCGCGAGCCCCGCCGTCTGCGCAAGCGCCTCCGCGAGAATCACGCCCGGAACGATCGGATTGCCCGGAAAATGCCCCGCGAAAAACGGCGTCGCCGCCGGGAAAGTCTTCACACACTCCGCCGCCTCGCCCGCGATGCGCGACACGAGCGCATCCACGAAGACAAACGGCTCGCGATGCGGCAGCCCGAGCGCGATGGGATCCCTGCCGCTCACTGAGGCAGCGGCGGCAGCGTCTGTTCATCGGGCGCTGACGGCGACGACGGCGCTGCTGCCGATGAGTCACCCGGTGCCGGAGCGCCGACAAAATACGCGAAGCGCCAGCTCCCGTTCACCATCGTCAGCCCCGCGCGATAGCCGGGGTAGCTGTCGCTCTGCGCAAACTGCGGCGGCACGACCATGAAGCCCTCGTGCGGCCCCCAGTTCTCGCGCATCAGCGCCGCGAGCGTGCCCCACAGCTTGTTGCGATCCCAGTATGCGAATGGCGTCTCGCCTTCCGGCCCCCTGTCCCAGCGATAGCCGAAATCCGGCGCCATCATCGAGGCAAGCACGACCCTGTCCTTCGTCTCCACAGCCTTCCGAAGCCGCCCGAGAAATGCCTGGAACGACGTGTCGCCATTTTGATCCTTCATCGTCTCCTTCTTTCCCGGCGTCGGCTTCGATTTTTTCCCAGTCATCGGGCAGCCTGAGAGAAACGCGGCGGAAAGAATCAGTGCGACAGCTCGGAGAAACATCCCCGCACATAGAGGCGCGCGCACACTTTCGCCAACTGCAAATTTACATCCCCGACAGTTCATCACAAATCACCACAACCACGCGCAACAGGTAGAAATAAAGTTACGCGCAATACGGCGGTCTCACTTTTCCAAAGACCAGCGACGGCGCAGCAAGTCAACGGCTCGGCGACTCTTGCCAGTGAAACGTCACGGGCTTCGCCACATCCGGATGCAGACTCGCATGCACCGGGCACGAATGCACCGAGCGCTCGAGCATCTCACGGTGCGGATGATCGGCGGGCAGCGGGACGTGAATCTCCGTCGTGAGCCGCCCGATGCGGCGCACCGGCGTCTGCACCATTTCCTTTTTCACTGTGACGCGCATCCCGCGCAGATCGATCGCGTGGCGCTCCGCGAGGATGCCCATGACCGTCGCCATGCATGTGCCGAGCGCGGTGGCGACGAGGTCGGTCGGCGAGAAAGATTCGCCGCGACCGTGATTGTCCACCGGCGCATCGGTGATGAGGGTGTTCCCGCTCGGCCCGTGCTTCGCCGTCGTGCGGAGCTGGCCGTCATAGGTCATTTCGATTTGGACAAAGTGCGCTTGCATGTGCGCGTCCGTAGCGCTGGAGGGCGGACTCTGCGAGCGGATTCGAGGAGGCCGGAAAAGTGCTCAGTGCTCAGTGCTCAGTCCTCAATCCTCAATCCTCAGTAGCCGGACACTCCGAGTCTGAGAACTGAGCACTGAGCACTGAGCACTTTCGCCACCCGAATTCCGTGCTGGAGAACAGCTACCCGATCCGCCCGGCCGCACTCCGCCGCTCGCTACTTCAGCAGCTTCCCGATCTTCTCCGCGAGGTCGCCTTCCGGGTTCACCTCCACGAGCATCCCCTCCTTGTTCACGAGCCACATCGTCGGCAGCGCGGTGATGCCGAAGCGGTGCGCGATTTCGTTCTCCCATCCGCGTCCGTCGAAATGCTGCGGCCAGGTAATCTTCTTCGTCTTCAGCACGCGCTTCAGCGCGGCCTCGTCCTCGTCGAGCGAGATGCCCACGACCTCGAACCCCTTCCCGTGAAGCTTCTCATACGCGGCGCTCACCTTCGGCAATTCCGCCATGCACGGCCCGCACCACGTCGCCCAGAAATCCACGAGCACCACCTTCCCGCGCAGCTTCGCCAAGTCCACCTCCGTGCCGTCGAGAGCCTTGAATTTCAGCTCGACCGGCTTGCTCTTCAGCTCCGCCATCGCCTTGCGCGCGGTCTGCTTCTCCTTCGCCATGTCGGCGATCGCGGCATCCTTGTGCTTCGCGAGTTCGGCGAGCAGCGCCTCCACTCGCGCGGGTGCGAATTCCTCGGTCATCCCAAGGCGCAGTTCCTCCAGCGAGGCATTGTCGCCCGCGTCGGGAAAATCACGCCAATGCGCGGCGAGCATCTTCTCCCAGTCGTCGAGCTTCAGCTTCTTGTCGCCCACCTCCTCCGCCGTGAGCATGAGCCGCTGCACGCTCGCGTCGGACTTCACCTCCGCGGTCGCATCCGCCGCCGCGAGGATCGCACCGAGCATCGCGCCTGCGGATTTTTCCGCAGCGACCGGCAGGCCGGCCTGCTCGCGCAAGGGCAGGTTCACGGTCTCCAGCAGCAGCACCTTCCAGCGCAGCGGATGCTCGGGGAAGCGCGCGCGAAAATCCGCCGCGAGCCTGTCGAAACGCGCCATCTTCTTTTTCAAAATCGCGGCGAACTGCCCGGGCGTGACGACCGTGGCGTTCTCATCGTCGTCGTCGAAAAGTCCGTCGAGCTGCGAGACGATCTCCGTCGCTGTGAGCTGGCGCGACTGCTCTGCGCCGGCGACTTTCTCCGCGTGCAGCGGGCAACCTGGCACGGCAAGCGAGAGCAGGAGGAACGGGACGAAGTTTTTCACGGCGATGCGAGTATGCCGCGAAGACGGGCGCGCGCAATGTGGGACAGGCTGGAAGCGCGTCCTACACAGCAAGCCCGAGGTTCCGCACGATGGCGGTCGTCGCGGCGGCCTTGTTCAGCGTGTAAAAGTGGAGGCCCGTCACGCCGGCCTTGAGCAGCCCACGGCACTGCTCGGTCGCGTATTCGATTCCAAACTGCGTCGCCGCCACATCGTCATCGCCGATTTCATCGAGCCTTTTCAAAAAGGGCGCAGGCAGCTTCGCACCGCACATCTCGGTGAATTTCTTCGTCTGCTTCGCCGAGGACACCGGCAGGATGCCGGGCATGATCGGCACCTTTACTCCGCGCTTCGTGAGGAATTCCTGAAAGCGGAAAAAATCCTCGTTGTCGAAAAAGAGCTGCGTGATCACGAAGTCCGCGCCTGCCGCGATCTTGTCGCACAGGAAGCCCCAGTCCACGACCTTGCCGCCCTTCTGCGCGATGTGCCCCTCGGGAAATCCTGCGGTACCGATGCAAAATCCGCCCATCTCCTTCAGGAGCGCCACAAGCTGCGACGAGTACATGAAGCCGCCCTCCGTCGCCGTCCACTCGCTCGCGCCCGCTGGCGGATCGCCGCGCAGTGCGAGGATGTTTTTCACGCCGCGCGCCTTCGCCTCGGCGAGAACGGACACGAGTTCCGCCTTCGTCGAATTCACGCACGTGAGGTGCATCATCGTCGTGAGGCCGTGCTCGCGTTGGATGCGATCCACGATGCCGATGGTCTTGTCGCGCGTTGAACCGCCCGCGCCGTAAGTCACCGAGCAATAGTCCGGCTTCAGCGCCATCAGCGCGGGGATCGTTTTTTCGAGCAGGTTCGTCTCGCCCTCCGGCGTCTTCGTGGGGAAAAATTCGAGCGACACGGAAGGCCGCCCCGCGGCGCGGCAGGACTCGTGGATGTCGTGGATGAATCGGATCATGAAGGCGATGAGCGCACGCCAAATTGCAAATGCCGCCGCACTAAGCAATCGCCAACGCGCGCCCCTTCAGAAATATTCGCGGCGACACATCGCGACCATCTCAACAGCCGGTGGTCTGCAACATCCGAACGAAGCCGGAGCAGCACTAAGCCCGCGACGAATCCACCGAGAGCACTTCGCCCGGCTCGCATTCAAACCGCAGCGCGATCGGGCGGCAGCACACGGTGCAGTCCTCGATGGTGCCCGCGTCGCCCTGCGACGTGTCCACCGCTACCGGGAAAGCCTCGCCGCAATACGGGCACACGACTTCAGTCTCGACGATGTAGTTCATAGCAGATCACTCCTTCAGCCAGCCCCTGCTGTCGAGCCATTCGCCGACACGCACGGGCCACTCCGCAGCGGGCAGGCCGCTCTTGCGCAGGCCGGACCCGTGTCCGCCCTTCGCATAGATGTGCAGCTTGGCGTGGAGGTTGAGCTTCTTGTATTCGAGGAAGAGCAGCGCGCTGCCGCTGGAGCTGGTCGTGTTCTTGTCGTCGTGCGCGACAAAGAAGAACGCGGGCGGCGCATCGGCTGGCACGCTGAAACCCGCGCGAAATTTCGTCTTGTCATCCTGATCGCGCATCCGATCGGGGTGCTGTAACCGCGGGCGATGCAAATCCGCGGGGGTGCGACGAAACATCACCAAATTCACGAATGCCTTCACAGATCGCACGCTGCGGCATATTTTCCCCGCATGAGTGAAGAGAGCGAACCGATCGAACAGCCGCAGGGACTCGAAGTCCGCACGTATTTCGTCCGCGAGCGCAATGCGCTCGTGGCGCGCGCGGATTTCGGCGAGCTGTACGTGGACTACTACCTGCACCTCGGCCAACTCGACCGGCGCAGCAATCCGGCGCACGACACGATGATGAAGGAGGCGCTCGCCGCCCACACGCTGCACTGCGCGTCGCGTCCGCGGAACGAGACGACGGCGTGGACGATCCACTTCAGCGATCCGCTCGTGAATGTGTTCGTCACCGGCGACAACGCGCGCGGCACGGTCGTCGGCCAGGTCTTCACCGAGGATGTGAAAAATGATGGGCGCAATCTTTTCATGAGCGACACCGTGCGCGATGGCGGCCAGCCGCGGCGCAGCGTCGTCGAACTGAAGGATGCGGACATTTTTCCCGCCGTGGAGCGATACTACGACAATAGCGAACAGCGGCCCGCGCGGCTGTTCCGGCACGGCGATGAGGATTTCGTGATGGTGAGCGCGCATCCCGATTGCGACATGGCGTGGTTCGATTCGCTGAACGACGACGCCATCCGCACGCTCGACCAGCGCGAGACGCTCACGCTGATGGAGAAAAGATTCTACCGATGGGAATGCGGCTGCACCGAGCGGCGCATGATGGATGTGCTGCGCCCCGTGATGCTGCGCGACGCGGACGGGCTCTTCGGCGACGACACGGTGATCCGTATGAGCTGCCCGCGCTGCGGCACGAAGCACACCATCACGCGCGAAGCGATGGAGGCGCACATCGCGGTGAAATGAGGAGGGACGATCCGGCAATTCAACACGCGGCCGTGATGTATGATGAACATCGCTGACACAGACTGGCTCGCGCGCTTCGGCGGCATCGGACGGCTCTACGGCACTGCGGCGATGGAGCGTCTGCGCGCGGCGCATGTGTGCGTGATCGGCATCGGCGGCGTCGGCTCGTGGGCCGTGGAGGCGCTTGCACGCACAGGCATCGGCGCGCTGACGATCGTGGATGCGGACGACGTGTGCGTGACGAACATCAACCGCCAGCTCCCCGCGCTCTCGGACACGGTCGGTCGTCCGAAAGTCAGCGTGATGGCCGAGCGCGTGCGGCTCATTTCACCACCGTGCAAAATCACCGTGTGCGCGGAATTCTACGCGAAGGCAAACGCCGCCGAGTTGCTCGCGCCGCCGTTCGATTTCGTCGTGGACTGCGTGGATCGCATGTCTGTGAAAGCGCACCTCATCCACGAATGCCACACGCGCGGCCTGCGCGTGCTCACCTGCGGCTCCGCCGGCGGACGCCGCGACCCGACACAAGTGCGCGCCAGCGATCTCGGGCGCACGGGCAACGACGAGCTTCTACGCCAAGTCCGCCGCCAGCTCCGGCGCGAACACGGCTGGCCCGCAGGCACCGGCACCGTCGGCTCACCGATGGGCATCCCGTGTGTCTTCACGAGTGAAAAGCCCGTCTATCCGCACCGCGACGGCACCTGCGGCACCGAGCCCGAGAAAGGCGAAAGCCTGCGCATGGACTGCGCGAGCGGCTACGGCGCGGCGACGTTCATCACCGGAACGTTCGGCTTCATCGCGGCGGCGGAGGTTGTGCGGTTGCTGTTGTCACCACGAGAAAATAAAACCGATGACCACTAACAATGGCTAGGCACCGGTACGTTCGATTCGAAAGGACTCAAGACAGTGAGTGATTATTGGATCGTCGTGATGAGCACCAGATGAGGAAATGACCATTCGATACGCCTTGCCAGCGACAAATGAGACTCGCATCCAAGTGCGAGTCTTTCCTCCGTCACCATGAAATTCGAGAGCAAAGCCGCGCGCGATGCCGAGCTGCACTGTTGAGTCTCGCACAACGGAAAATCCCTGCTGAATAAAATAGGTTTTCATAGCAGCAATTCGTTCAGAGTCGGACGCGTTCGGTTGGTTGGGCGAAATTGGGCTGAACGAGAGAAATATTGAAATATCCTTGAAGGGCACGTCGTAGTTAAGGCTCGTCCTCTCCACGCTGACACCGTTGGCTCTGTCCGTTTGTTGTTTGGCTTGGGGCGTCGTCGGGAACTCCGCTGAAGCAAAACCATCGCTGGTCATGTGCCTCTGCCAATTGGTCACCGCTGGCTGATCCACGAAGAAACGCAGAATGCCAAAGAGGATCACGAGAGGACCGCATACGCGCAAAATTTTCGTTGCTCGCTACTGAAGTGGTGCCGCGGCGCGTGCGGGACGAAAACCATAGATGCATGCAAATACACCACCAGCCGTAGTAATGAGTGCATCGATGTGCTGAACGATGAAAGGAGGCATAAGTTGAGTCCGTGCTTAAAGATGATTTTCAACCAACCACATTCCGGAGCGTGCCAAGTGAAGCGATCGTGATCGCCACCTCGTCGCCGTGCGCGAGCGTGAATTCATTCGGCGGCACGAGGCCGGTGCCGGTGAGCAGCACACAACCGGCGGGGAAGCCGTTCTCGCGCATGAGCCAGCCTGCGAGTTCGTCGAAGGTGCGCTTCATTTGCGAGACGGAAGTCGCGCCGGAGAAGACTTCCGCACCACCGCGGCGGATGCGCAGTTCGATCGCGGTTTCGCGCGGCAGCGGATCGCGCACGACGATGCCGGGGCCGAGCGCGCAGCAGCCGAGATAGACTTTTGCCTGCGGGAGATAGAGCGGGTTCTCGCCCTCGATGTCGCGCGAACTCATGTCGTTGCCGACGGTGTAGCCGAAGATTTTTCCCGCGGTGTTGATCGCGAGCGCGACCTCGGGCTCGGGCACGTTCCATTTCGAGTCCGCGCGGATGCGCACCGCTGCGCCGGGTGCGACCACGCGGTGCGGCGTGGCCTTGAAGAAAAGCTCGGGGCGATCCGCCACATACACGCGGTCGTACACGCTGCCGCCGTCCTTGCTCTCCTCCATGCGCGCATCGCGCGAGCGCAGATACGTGACGCCGGACGCCCACACTTCCTGCGACTGGATCGGCGAGAGCAGTTCCGCCGGGCGCTCGACGGGCTTGCCGTAGCTGAGCATCGGCTCGAGGAGCGAATGCGGATCGGCGTGCTGGAAGACGGCGTCCATCGTGAGGTCGGCGAGGAGGAAGCAATCCTCGCCCCGTTGGGCGACGAGTCCGGAGGCGGTGCGGTAAAGTGTGATCGGCTGGAGCATCGAGGGCATGTCAGCGGGCTGGGCACCGGATGGCAAGACGATGGAGATCGTAGCTGCCGACGAGGGCTACGGGTGCTTGCCGAAAAGAAACATCAACGGTGCTCCGAGACGTGCGCGCCAAGCGGTGAGCGTGTGCTCCGCGCCGTCGGCAATGTTTACGATGAAATCGCGCCCGCGCACGAGGCCCTGGCGTTCGAGCGCGGCGCTGGCACGCGTCTGGTAGAGGGCGATGCTTGCGTCGCCGAGCAGCGTGCCGTGGTCGAAGTAGATCCTTCTACCGGGCGCGATGTGCGATTTTTCGAGCTGTCGGATCAGTTCACACTCGTCCGGCGCGTCGGCGGTGAGGTCCTCGAAAAATGGCGAGAGGCACGCGAAGCGTCCGAACGTCCCCGCATGGCGCATCGCCATCCACAGCGCAAGTGCGCCACCGAGACCGAAGCCGAGCACACCGGTGTTCGCCGGATCGGGCAGCGTGCGGTCGCGGCAAAATGTCCAGTCAATGAACGGCTTCAGATCGTTCACGAGGAAATCGGCCATCTTCGGGCCGTCGAACTGCGGCGAGAGTTCCTCGTCGCGCTGGCCGAATTCCTCGCGGTGAAAGATGGCGACGAGGATCACATCGGGAATGAGCCCGTGCTTTGCGAGCCTGCGAACGCAGTCGTCGGCGGTGAGCGATTCGTGGCCGGGCGTGTCGAGTGCGGCGAGGGTGTCCTGGCCGTCGAGCAGGTAGAGCACGGGATGCCGCGAGTCGCCGCTGCGCATGTAGCCCGGCGGCAGCCACACGACCGCGCGGCGGTGATGGCCGAACAGCGTTGCGTCGAGTTCGCAATCAATCGTCTTCCCGAAAATCCAGTCGTGCTCCAGCGGCGGGCAGTCCTTCCAGTGGTCCACCTCGATCGCGACTTCGATGTCGTGCAGCACGAGGTACTGGTAATTCAGAGCGACGGTGCCGTCGGGAGCCGTCTCCTCGCTGTCCCATGAGCCGCGCGTGATTTTGAACTCCACCAGGCCGCCCGGAAGATCCGCCGCGCCGCGGAATTTCCCGTCATCGCTGCGGTCGAGCGCGAGTCCGCGCTCGGGCTGCCAGTTGCCGAGCGCGGGATCGGTGCCGACGATCACGACGCGCTGTCGCGTGGGGTCGTGCGGGATGGTGACTTCAAAAGTGAGGCGCGGCATCGCGCCGCAAGGCTAGCTCACCGGCGGCGGAAAGGAAACTGCAATACGCAGCGCAAACGTCACGCAAGCCCCGCCCATTCCACCGGCAACATGCGTCCGTCCTGTCCGGCGCTGAAGGTCAGGCGTCCGTCCGGTGCGGCTTCCACGCGGCAGTCAATGTTCGCGGGGCCGTCGGCGGCGGGCGTGATGCCCTTCACCACGAAGACTCCGAGCGGCTTTGGTGCGGAGCCGAGTCCGGCCTGGCCCTGCTGGAGCCGCACGCGCGCCTCGGTGCCGCCGTTTTCCTTTGCGCGGACCGGAAGCTTGTGCGCGGCGGGCAGCGGCTGGCGCGGGTTCAGCAGCACGCCGCCTTCCTCGCCGCCGTCGAGCGAGACGAGCACGGGACGCAGCAGCGAGCCGGCCTGGTGGACTTCGAGCATCTCGCCGGACTGCGCGCGCAGGCCGCTCCAGAATTCGATCGTCGTCGCGGCGGCGGTCTTGAAGTCCTCGGGCGCGTCGCCGAGTTGCGCACGGCGGAGCACCTCGATGGCCTGCTCCGGCTTGCCGCACTGCTTGAGCGACTGCGCGTAATTCCAGTCGAGCCGCTTCGTGAATCGTCCGCCGGAAACCGCGGGCTGGATCATCGTTTCGAGCGTCGCCGCGTCGCCCGCGTCGCCGAGCATTGCGGAATATTGCAGCAGGATTTCCTCGGAGTTCGGGTTGCGCTCGTACGCCTTCGCCGCGTACGCGACTGCCGCCGCGGTGTCGCCGCGCTGGCCGGCGATGCTGCTCGCGAGGAGCAGCGGCATCCACGCGCCGCGCTTGTCGGCAAATTCCACGAGCACCTTCTCCTTCTCCGGGCCGTGATCATTTTGCAGATCAAAGTAGATGCCGAGCGCGGCCTGGATGTTCGGGTCGAGCGAGATCGTCTTTTCCAGCGCGGCGAGTTCACCCGGCTTGTCGCCCGCGGCGTTGCACGTCTGCGCGATGTTGAAAAATCCCCACGCGTCGTTCGGATTCACCTGCGTGAATTTTTCAAACGCGGCCTTCGACTTCTCATACTCACCGGCGAGGCGGTAACCCGCGCCGAGCGCGGCCAGGATGCGCGGATCGTTCGGGCGCATCGCGTCGGCTTTTTCCAGCGCCTTCACGCCCACGTCGGGGATGATCCCGTCGCGCAGCATCTGCTCGCCGAATCCGATGAGCTGATCGAGGTTCGCCGCGATCTGATCGATCTGGCCCGCGGCCATCTGCCGGAACTGTTCCACCGGCACGACGACCGCCGAATTCGGATCCTTCTGGTCGCGGAGCAGCTTCACCGCGGCCTTGAGTTGCACGAGCGATTCCAGCGCGACGGTGTCATTGTTGTTGAGGTTCACCGCGTTCGTGAACGCCTGCACGGCCTTCGCCCGTTCGCCATTTTCGGCGAGCATCGCGCCGAGATTATTCCAGATGAAAGGCACGCCCGGCGCCTTCTGTGCGGCCTCGGCGTAGAGGCGCACGGCCTCCTGGTCGTTGCCGCTCTGCCGAAAAACGTATGCCTGGTGAAAGAGCCCGTACGCCGAGCCGGGGTGAGCCTTATCAATCGCCGAGAGAAGCTCGGATGCGCGCGCGTATTCCTGATCTTCGAGCGCCTCCGTCATCTCCTGGAAATGCTCCGACGCCTCGACGAATCCGCGCCACGGCCCGATGATCGTCGGCTCGCTGCTCACGCAAGATTGCACGCCACGCAGGAGCGAAGGCATGTCAAATTCGCCCTTCTCGGGATTCGGCTGCTGCGCGTCCGCGGGCCACGGAATGCGGTTCGGGAGTCCGAAGAACTGAAGTTGCCATGCAGGGGTTTCGATCCAGGTGTAGGTGCTCATGTGATTGGAAAAAGTGAAGCGGGCTAGCCGCCGATGAGATTCATGATCGCACCCTTGTCCGCGCGCGCGGTGACGATGCCGGAGATGCGATCCTTCGCGACATCGGGATCCTTCAGCCCGTGACCAGTGACGGTGCAGACGATCTTCGCGCCCTCAGGAATCTTCGGCAGCGGGCATGCGGCGCAGCGCGCCTTGCCCGCGCACTTCATCAGCCCCGCGATGCTCGCCGCGCTCGCGGGCTCGACGAAGATGCCCTCATTTTTTGCGAGCCAGAATTGTGCTTCGAGAATTTCCGCATCTGTAACGATGTCCACCGCCCCGCCGGAGTCGCGCATCGCGGCGGTGGCCAAGTCCCAGCTTGCGGGATTGCCGATGCGGATCGCGGTCGCAACGGTCTCGGGATTCTCGATCACCTTGTTGTGAAAAATCGGCGCGGAGCCTGCGGCCTGGAAGCCCGTCATCACCGGGAGTTTCTTCGCACGGCCATTCGCGTGAAATTCCCGGTAGCCCATCCAGGTTGCGGAAATGTTGCCTGCATTGCCCACAGGGATCATGTGCAAATCCGGCGCGTCGCCGAGCGTCTCGATGATCTCGAAAGCCGCGGTCTTCTGCCCTTCGAGGCGGAATGGATTGATCGAATTCACAATCGCAATCGGCTCCGTCTCGCCGATCTCGCGCACGAGCCGCAGTGCGTCATCGAAGTTCCCCTCGATGGCCACGACCTTCGCGCCGTACATGAATGCCTGCGCCAGCTTGCCGAGCGCAATTTTTCCCGCGGGCAAAAGCACGATGCTCGCGATGCCTGCGCGCGCCGCGTATGCCGCTGCCGCTGCTGAAGTGTTGCCCGTGCTCGCGCAGATCACCGCCTTCGCGCCGCTTTCGACGGCCTTCGAGATCGCCATCGTCATGCCGCGGTCCTTGAACGATCCGGTCGGATTCAGCCCCTCGTACTTCACAAAGACCTCCGCGCCGCGCCCGACAACCGCGCTCAGCCGCGGCGAATGGATCAGCGGCGTCGAGCCTTCGTTCAGCGAGATCACGGGCGTCGCATCGCTCACGGGCAGGAACTGCCGCCAGCGTGCGATGACTCCGCGATCGTGGAGTGTGTTGTGGATCATTCTCGGAAAAAAGGAGCGCGGAATATCTGTTCGCACCCGGCGCGCGGCAAGGAGCATTTCGGAAACATCGCGCGCATGCGGAACGGGCCAGGAATAATCCGCAGATGGCACGGATTTTCGCAGATACAGAGGAATTGAACCACGGAGGACACGGAGCGCACGGAGTTCAAGGCACCCCTCTCCGTGCCCTCCGTGTTCTCCGTGGATCAATCAGGGTGCGCCTCGATTTTCTGCACACTTCGCGTCTTCGTGGTTTCAATCTGCGTCCATCTGCGAAATCTGCGGACGAGATCTGCACCGCCGGAAATTTTTCCAGTTGCGCGATCAGACTTGACCGCCTACTTCCGCACGCCCCGCCAGCCAGACTACCCTATGAAAACACTCGTCCTCGCCGAGAAACCCAGCGTCGCGCAAGATTTGGCGCGAGTCCTCGGCATGAAACCGGGGCGCGGTGAGGAGTTCTACGAGAACGACAAATATGTGATCTCCAGCGCGGTCGGGCATCTGCTCGAAATCGCCGCGCCCGAGGGCAGCGAGGCGCGTGGAAAGTGGAAGCTGGAGAACCTCCCGAGCCTGCCGGAATACTTCGACCTGAACCCGATCGAGAAGAGCGCGCCGCGGCTCGCGGTGATCAAAAAGCTGATCAAGCGCAAGGACGTGGGCGCAATCATCAATGCGTGCGACGCAGGCCGCGAGGGCGAGCTCATCTTCCGCAACATCATCCGCGCGACCGCGGCGAAGCAGCCGATCCAGCGGCTGTGGCTCCAGAGCATGACGCCCGATTCCATCCGCACGGCGTTTGCGAATCTGCGCAGTGACGCGGAGATGCTGCCGCTCGCGGATGCCGCCGTGTCGCGCAGCGAGGCGGACTGGCTCGTGGGCATCAATTCAACGCGCGCGCTCACGTCATTCAATTCGCGCGGCGGCGGTTTTCAGAAGACCACGGCAGGGCGCGTGCAGACGCCGACGCTCGCGATTCTCGCCGAGCGCGAGGAAAAGATCCGCGCATTCGTGCCGCGTGCGTATTTCGAGGTGTTCGGCGATTTCCAAATCGAGGCGGGCCAGTATCGCGGACGGTGGTTCGATGAAAAATTCGACGCGAAAAAAGCGACCGATGAGCAGGCAAAGGCCGAGCGCATCTGGGAGAAGGCGCAGGCGGATGCCATCGAGGCGAAGTGCAAGGGCAAGCCGGGCATCATCGAAGAGGAGAAGAAGGCCGCATCGCAGATTTCGCCGCAGCTCTACGACCTCACGACGCTGCAACGCGAGGCCAACGGACGCTTCGGTTTTCCCGCGCGGATGACGCTGCAAATCGCGCAGGCGCTCTACGAAAAGCACAAGGCGCTCACGTATCCGCGAACCGATTCGCGCTATCTGCCGGAGGACCACCTCGACACCGCAAAGAAGGTGATGGGCAGTTTTTCCGGCGACCTCGCGAAGCACGCGAAAAAGGCGATGCAGAGCGGCTGGGTGAAACCGAACAAGCGAATTTTCAACAACGCGAAGGTGAGCGATCACTTTGCGATCGTGCCGACGGGCACGGTGCCGAGCGGGCTCGATGACAAGGAGCAGCGCATCTTCGATCTCGTGTCGAAGCGGTTCGTCGCGGTGTTCTATCCGGCGGCGCAATTTGAGGATACGACGCGCATCACGCGCGTGGAAGGCGAGGCGTTCAAGACGACCGGGCGCATCATCACCGATCCCGGCTGGATGGCGGTGTACGGCCGCGAAGCCGAGGGCGTGGACAGCGAAAAATCCATCGTGCCCGCGAAGTCCGGCGAGCAGGCGCAGACGCTCACGATCGAAGTGAAGGAAAGCCTCACGAAACCGCCCGCGCGGTTCAACGAAGGCACGCTCCTTTCGGCCATGGAAGGCGCAGGCAAGCTCGTGGACGACGAGGAACTCCGCGAGGCCATGGCCGAGCGCGGACTCGGCACGCCGGCGACGCGCGCGCAGACGATCGAAGGGCTGATCTACGAGGGCTACGTGATCCGCGACGGACGCGAGCTCGTGGTCACGCAAAAAGGGCTGAGCCTGATCACGCTGCTGCACAATCTCGACGAGCAGAGCCTCACGCAGCCGGCGCTCACAGGAGAGTGGGAGTTCAAGCTCAGGCAGATGGAGCGCGGGAAACTTTCGCGCGCAGATTTCATGGGTGAAATCCGCCGGCTCACGACGGAGATCGTGAACAAGGTGAAGAACCACCAGGGCGGGGAAATCATCGGCAACTACGAGCCGCTCGAAGTCGTGTGCCCGAAGTGCGGCGCGACTCCTTTTGCGGAGACTTTCAAGAGCTACATGTGCAAGGACTGCGGGCTCACCGTTTGGAAAACGGTCGCGAGCCGCGAGCTCGAACGCAGCGAGGTCACGAAGCTGCTCACCGACGGACAGGTCGGCCCGCTCGAAGGATTCCGCAGCAAATTCGGCCGCGCATTTTCCGCCCCGCTGAAACTCGATCGCGAGGAGTGGAAGGTGCAGTTCGATTTCAAAAAAGAGGACGAAGGCGACGGCACGCAGCCCGAGTGGGTGAACCCGGAGCCCGTCGGAAAATGCCGCATGTGCGCGGACGGCCAGGTGCTCGAAGCGGCGGAATCATTCCAGTGCGACAAGCGCGCGGAGAAGAAATGCACATTCAAATTGGGCAAGACGATCCTGCGGAAGAATCTCACGCGCTCCGACTGCGCGGCGATGCTGCGCGACGGCAAGACCGCGCTGCTCCCCGGCTTCGTGAGCGCGCGCACAGGCCGCTCGTTCAAAGCGTTCCTCGTGCTGAAGGAAGACGGCAAGGTCGGCTTCGAATTCGCCGCCCGCGAGCCGAAGCCGGGCGCTGCGGAGAATGGCAAGCAGGCGCCACTTGCGAAACCGGCGGCGAAGTCTCCGGCCACGGCGAAACCGGCGAAACCGGCGGCGAAAAGGAAGGCGAAGTAGAGCCTGCAACGGCACCCTGCGACGACGGAGGCGTCATGGAAATCAGGCGGCGAGCGAACACCGTCGGCATCTAAATTCCGTTGGCCCGCCGGGCCGTTAACCATTGATGCGAGGCTCAATATTTTTGAACGATGGAATGAGCCAGCGCTTTGGCGTCTTGCGGAAACTTTGTCATTTTCCCATCCCGTCGTGACGCTGCGGTGACATTGAGGAATGAAAGTCGCGAACGTGAAACGCCACCGCATTCCCTCCATCCTCGGTCTTTCGCTCGACTTCGCGCAATTTGCCACGGCGCATGACATCGGCAGCACAGCGGGCACGGGGTATCCGCACTACGATTTTTCCGTGAAGCCGCCGGAGCGGACCTTCGTGCAGTCCGTAATCAAGTTCGATGCAGTCCCGAGCTTCACGCGCGCGGAATTCACCGATGCCGCCGCGCGGTCGCAATCCGCGAGCACCTTGGAGGGATGGAGGGTTGGGGGTTGTCCTTCTGCGTTTTTCGCACTCCGCGCATGATGGCAAGGCGATGCGCGCGGAAGCTTTCGCCCGCCGTGTCGCGGCTTTCGTTGAATGTCGGACGTTGGACGTTGGACGTTGGACGTTCGGCCCCGCGCAGCGGCTTCGCCACGTCACGACGCGCATCCAGAATCAGAACGCGCCTGCGGCGGGCCAAACATTCAACGTCCAACGCCCAACTACGATGCAGTCCGCAGTTTGATCGTTGAATCGCACGGCACGCACGATGAATGGTGGCGCGATGCGACTGCCAGCACCCACACCACTCGCCGGACGACCGACCGTCGCCCTCGGCTGCACCGGCCTGCATTTTCCAGCGGACGCTATGCTCGCTGCGCGGGAAAGTGGAATCGCACCCGTCATGATGCACCAGCTCACGGGCGAGGATGGCTCCGGCGAAGACGGACCTCGCGAGATGCTCGAGGCGACGGCGGCCGCGCTCGAGAAATCCGGGCACCCGACTGCGTGGGGCGCGGGATGCACGGTGCGCACCGGGGCGGAGGCGGCGGCTTTCGCGACGGCGGGATACACGTGGTATTCATTCGTGCTCGGCGGTGAGTTGGATTCGCGCGCAGACAAAATGTCGCCGGATGATCTCGATGCGGCCATCGTTGCACTCGAGGACTCCGGCTGCCTCGCGGCGGAGTGGCACGCGAACTACACCGACCGCGAATGGGCGCTCGCATCCGGCCGCACCCTGCGGCTGGCCGATGAGACGCTCGCGCGCGCCGCGGTGAAATTTGGCCGCGCGCTCGCACATGCGGCACAGCTCCAGCAGGCGATCCGCACGCTGTGGAACGGGCGCGGCGTCGCACCGGACATCGAGCTTTGCTTCGCGGGCGGGCGCGATCGGTGGAGCGAGGAGGAATTCCTTTTCCTCGCGCTGGAATCCACGCGCTCGGGCATCTGCCCCGCGTGCATCGCGCCATCGCTCGGTGCGGCGTGGCAGGCGGGCGCGGAATTCGAGGGCGATGAAAAGAAGCATGTGGAGATGCTCACAGCCTTCGGCGAGATTACGGCGCTCGCCGGGCCGTTGAAAGTCGGAATCCACCACGCGGCGGGCAAGGCGCGAACAGTTCTGCCTGAACTGCCCGGCGGGCGTGCGCATCCCGACTTCACGGACGGCGCATGGCTCGCGACGCTCGATTCGCTCGCGCGGCAGCAGCCGGAGATTTTCCGCCGCTGGCTCTGCGCCGCGCAGGAGATGTTTCCATTCGCCGCAAACGGCATGGCGCTCGCGATCACCGAGGAGGACATCCATGTGCTCCCGCAGGTCGGCGACGCGGAACTCGCGGAGACATTTCTCGGCGACGTGCGCGGACGCCAGCTCCTGCTTGCGACATTCCCCGACGTGCTCCGATGCGACCGGACGCTGCGCGACGCGGTGTGGCATTGAGGCTCGCGAAACACGAATCAGCCTCCTCCCCGTGCCCGAAACCATCGCCGAGCCTCGCCTTTCCAAAGCGGCCTCCGCACTCGCAGGGCATCTCGAGCGCGTGCGACGCAGGCAATGCGGCGTCGCGCTGCGCACCGGGATCGCGATGGCGCTCGTGGCGCTGCTCGCATGGCTCGCGATCGAGATGCCGCTCGACTGGCTGCTCGCGCTGCACGTCACGGTGCGCGCGGCGATTCTTGTGTGTGGCGTCGGCGGCGCGGTGGCGCTTGCGTGGATTTTTGGATTCCGTCCGTGGCTGCACCGGCCCGACGATGATCGCGTGGCGCTCGCCATCGAGCGCGCGCTGCCGCAATTCCGCAGCCGCTTAATCGCCAGCGTGCAGCTCTCGCGCGAGCACGATGCGCCAGACCCCGACGGCACGCGCGAGAACATGAGCCGCGCGCTCGTGGATGCGCTGCTCGCCGAGACCCGCGGGATCGCCGCGGATGCGCCGTTCGACGACGTGGTGAAGACGGACACGCTGCGCCGCTGGGTGCGCATCACGGTCGTCGCGACGCTCCTCGCCGCGGCGCTGTGGTTCGGAGGAGGACGCGCGAGCTGGCCGCTTTTCCAGCGCGCGCTGCTCATGAATGTGGCGGTGCCGCGCAAGACGATGATCGTGGCGTTCACCGGCCCGCGCGTGATCGCGATCGGCGACGATCTGCGGATCGAGGCGACTGCCGCCGGGGTCATTCCGAAATCGGGCAAGCTCGTCGTGGAATCGGGGAACGGACGGCGGCAGGAATTTTCATTCGATACCACGCCTGCCGAGCCGGTGCGCTTTGCGCGCACGCTGCACAGCGTGCAGGAGGATTTCCGTTATCGGATCGAACTCGGCGACAACCGCACCGAGACCGAGAACGTGCGCGTGCGTCATCGCCCGGCGATCGCATCCATCGCCTACGAGCAGCAGTGGCCCGCCTACACGAAGCTTGCGCCGGTGCAGCGGCAGCCTGGAAATCTCAAGCTCCTCGCGGGATCGAAGCTCAGCGTGCGCCTCACCGCGACCTCGCCATTGCGCGACGCGACGCTGCGACTCACGGGAGCGGAACCGACGAAGGTGATCCACGCCGCGCCGCTCGTCGCGAACGACGCGGGCGAATGGAGCGGCACCGCGGAGATTCCCGCGAAAGATGTCGCCGGCGTGACTTTTCAACTCACGGACAGCGAGGGCGTGGTGTCGCGCGCGATGGCCGTACACCGCATCGAGATCGTGCCCGACACCGCGCCGACGATCCGCATCGTGCAGCCCGCGCGCCGCGAGGAATTGCTCACGCAGAAGGCCACGCTGCTGCTCGGCTTCGAGGCGAAGGACGACTTCGGCGTCGCGCGCGTGCTGCTACACTACGCGGTGAACTGGACCGACGGCGCACCGCACAAGACCGTGGAACTCGATCTCGGCGGCGAAAGGCCGAAGGTGCTCGCGCGGCGCTTCGAGTGGAAAATCGCGCGCCTCACGCCGCCGCCCGCGGAGAACGACACGATTGATTTTTGGCTGGAAGCCCGCGACGCCAACGACGTGACCGGCCCCGGCATCGTCGTGATGGCCGAGCACTGGCAGGCGCGCATCGTGAGCGACGAGGAAAAGCGCACCGACCTCGCGAACCGTCTGAACGACACGCTCCAGTCCCTCGACGCCGTGCGGCGGAGCCAGCAGGATCTCGCGACGAAACTCGGGGATCTCATCCACGAAAGGCCCGCCGCGCCGAAGTGAATCATGCGAATCGTTCTTATTCTTAATCCCAATCATAATCCCGATCTGCGGATGCGCTGGAGATGAGGATTAAGATTAGGATTACGAATAAGAAAAAGACCGCTGCTTTCTCTCCGAGACAATGCTCGCGCCTTTGCCTACCGTACTGCCTTCACCATCCTCCGCATGAAAGTTCCTCCTCTCCTTTCCGCGAAATCGCTCATCGCATTCGCAATGCTCGGCATCGGTGCAAGCCGTGCATTTTCGCAGATCCCCTCCGCGCCGATCCGCGAGACTGAGCAGAAGCAGGCGCACATCCAGGGCGAGACGAAGCTGCTCGGCGATGCGCTCGATGCAATGCTCGGCGAATACGACCGCAACAATCTCGCCGGCGAAGATGCCGCGTCCGTGCGCCGTGTGCGCGAGTCGCTCGGCTCGCTTTCCGCGACTGAGATGAGGCAGGTCGTGGATCTTCTCCAGCGCGCGCGCGCGGCGACGAACCCGGACGCGGCGGTGAAGACCGTCGCGGATGCGTTCACCGCGCAGAAGCAGATCGTAACGGCGATCCAGCGCATCCTCGCCGAGCACCTGCGCGAGCAAGAGGCGGCGGAGATTTCGCGGCAACTGCACAATCTGGCGGACCGGCAGGCGCGCAATCTTCAAAATGGAATCGAAGTCGCGCGGATGACGTCAGGGCGGGGTTTTGCAAATCCCGCGGCGGTCGAGCAGGCGCAGATCACGGCGCAGCTTGGCGAGCAGTCAGCCATCGCGGACGAGATGAAGATGATCCGCGGGAAGATTTCACGGCTCGCTGCAAATCCCGAGAACGCAGCGGCGGCGGAATCTTTCAAGGCCGCCGCGAAACAGATCGGGCAGGCGGAGCCCGCCGCCGAAAAGGCGGTGGAATCGCTGAAGGCCGCGCAGCTTTTCAAGGCCGCCGCTGATGAAAAGGCGACGCGCGACGAACTGCGCAAAATCGCGCGCCAGATCGCGCCTCGCAAGCAGGGGCCCGAGGCGTTGCGCAATGCGGAGCGCGAACTCGCCGAGGTCATCGCCGAGCAGCGGCAGATGCGCAATGCGAGCGCGCAGCAGAAAAAGGCCGCGGATTTCGACAAGTGGCTCGCGGAAAAAGTCGCGGCGAGTGACGGCGTGAACGGCCTGCCTCAGCGCCTGCGCAACCAGCCCGCCAGCGCGCTGCGCGCGGATCCGGAAATCCGTGCACGCTTCGACACCGAGCAGCGCGAGAAAGAGACACAGCTCCGCAGGCTCGAGGATCAGCAGGGCGAACTCGTCGGAAAGACGGACGCGCTCACACAGAAGGTCGCCGAGGTGCCGCAGGCCGCGGATGCGCTGAAAAATGCGACCGGAAAAATGCAGGAGGCGCGCGCCGCGATGCAGGAGGCGAACGCGCCACAGGCCGCACAGCAGCAGGACGCCGCTCTCGCACAACTCGCAGCGGCGCACGGGGAATTGAAACGCCGCGCCGAAGAAGCCGAGGCGCTCGCGGCAAAGAGCGGCGACAAGGCGAAGGATCTCGCGCAGCTCCAGAAAGTCGCCGAGAACCTCGCGAAAGAGGAGGCCGCGATCGCACAGGCCGAAAAGCCCGACGCCGCCGCGCAGCAGGACATCGCACGCCGGGCAGCACAGCTCGCGCAGCGCGCGAAGATGGAAGCCCCGCTCGCAGCACAACCCGCACAGGCCGCGGCGCAAGATGCGCTAAATGGCGAACAGGCGATGCAGGCGAACAAACCCGACGAGGGCCGCGCCGCCGCGGAGCAGGCCGCGCAAAATCTCGCCGAGGCCGCGAGGCAGCTTGCGCAGGAACAGGCCGCCGCCGCACAGCAGCAGGCGCAAAATCCGGCAGCCCAGCCAGCCAATCCCGCCGACGCCGCGCAGCAAGCCGCGGCACAGCAGCAGCTCGCGCAGGCGCAGCAGCAGGTCCAGCAGGCGCAAGCAAATCTCCAGCAGGCCGCTCAGCAAAGCGGACAACAGGCTGCGCAGAACGCAGCGCAAGCCGCACAGCAGGCCGCACAGGCTGCACAGCAAGCCGCCGACGCAGCGCAGGCCGCGCTGGCTGCACAGCAGGCAAATCAAGCTGCACAAGCCGCGCAGCAGGCCGCCGCGCAGGGCGCACAGCAGGCAGCACAGGCCGGACAGCCCGCCGCGCAAACCGCAAACCAGCAGGCCGCACAGCAGGCGGGGCAGGCCGCGCAAGCTGCGCAACAGGCAGCACAAGCTGCACAGCAGGCTCAGCAGATGGCGCAGGCCGCAGCGCAGGCCGCGCAAAATGCAGCGCAGCAAGCACAGGCAAACGCCGCAATGCAGCAGGCAGCGCAACAGCTCGCGCAAGCTTCGCAGAGCGCAGCGCAGGCATCGCAAGTCGCACAGCCTTCGCAAGGTGCGCCGTCAGCATCGCCCGGTTCGGCACCGGGCGGTGCGCAGCCTCCCTCGACGGCGCAGCAGGCGATGCAGCAGGCCGCGCAGCAGCTTGCCGCCGCGCAATCGCAGGCGCAGAGCGGACAGAATGCAGCCGCGCAACAATCCGCACAGGGCGCCGCACAATCGCTCGCGCAAGCGCAGGCTTCAATAGCCGCGCAGCAGGCCGGACTCTCGCCTTCACAGAGCGGCGCACCGATGCCGGGTCAAGGTCAAGGGCAAGGTCAGGGCCAAGGCACGCAGCCGGGGCAGGGGCAGGGCCAGGGGCCGGGGAAATCTTCGCAGGCGAGCAGCGGCCCGTCGCAAAGCGCGGAGACTTATACGCCCGGCGATCCGAAAGCCGTCGAGCGCGGCGCGCGCAAGGCAGCGCTGAAAAACACGAACTTCATCGGCCTCCCCGCGCGCGAGCGTGCGGCGATCCAGCAGTCGCTGCGCGAAAAATATCCGCAGGAATATGGCGCGCTCGTCGAACAATACCTGCTCAACCTCGCGAACGAGAGCGGGAAGAAATAACGCGGATCGCGGAAAAAAGCGACGAGACGAACGCGTTCCACCTTTTGCGGAATCTTCTTCTTTTCACGTTCCGTCTTCCGCGTTCGATCCGTGCCAAACCGATTGGTTGTCAGAACTGAATTGCTATCCCGAAGGCGGAAACAACGCGGAGAAGCGGGACGGCAAATTTGGACTACTGTAGTCCCCTGCCGCTTTGTGGATGAGGGTGTGGATGAAGGCGCAGCCGTGGCGTGCTTGGGCGCACGAATGCAATCCCTCGGTGTTTCCGCCGCGTCGCTCCGCTCCTGCCAAAACCGCCCGAGGACTGGCGCAGTCCAAATGGCTCCGCCACGCCATCACCCGCTCCCGGCTCATATTTAGCAACGGCAACCAACCGGACTGGCATGGAACCGCCTACTTCGGCGCCACCTTCAGCATCTCGTCGAAAATCTTGTAGAACTCCGCGCGCACCTGCTGCTCCTCGGTGAGTTCCTTGCGGAAAAAATCGTAGCGCAGCCGCGCATTTGCCTGCTCGATGTCGCTCTGCGTGACGGCGCGCATCGCGGTCATGAATTCCTTCACGGCGTGCACCCGGTCGGTCTTGAAAGGGCCCTTGCCGCTCAGCGCCTCGTCGAATCTGTCGAGCGGCTTGCGAATCGCGGGATTTTTCTGGCGCGACGCATCCACGCCGCCGGTGCGCGCCATCTCGCGGATCAGCAAGCCGAGATCGTGCGTGCGTTCCTTGATGCGCCCGATGGTGGCAAATTCCTCGTTGTATGCGGGCCAGACGATGGGCTGCCACTGCTTCGCGCTGTCGAGCCGGTAGCCGAAACGGCGGACTTTCGGGGTGCCGCGGCCAGCCAGCCCGTCCGCGTCGCGCGTGGTGAGATACGTCGCGACGCCGATGACTTTTCCGCTCTTCAGATGCACGATCGGGCTGCCACTGTTGCCGGGGACGAACTCGGCGGTGACTTCGATCAGGTTCGGCCCGATGCCGACGAGCTTGCCGACGAGCGGCTTGATCACGCGCGCACCGTCGGGATTTCCGAGCACGACGACGTCGTCGCCGATGGACGCGTTTTTTTCGACCTCGATCATCATGTCCATCGTCTTCGTGTCGGAGAGCAGCGCGAGGCTGAGGATGTCGTGCCCGACGGCGGCCGCGGCCTGGCCGACCCGGATCGGCGACTGGTCGAGCAGCGTGAGCTTCACGCCCGGATGCCCGGCGACGACGTGCTGGTTGGTGAAGACAAATTTCTGCTTTCCAAATGCACATGCAAACGCACTGCCCGCACCGCCCTTGTCCTCCACGAAGAAGAGGCTGCCGGTGTAATTCTTCACGAGTTCCGCGACCTGCTCATCCGTCGTCGCCGCACGCACGCGCGGGGAAGAAATGCACGCTGCAAGCGCGAGGAGCGCGGAGGCGAGTCTGGGGAGGACGCGTTTCATTTCGGAAACAGTTAGGGGAAGAGAAATGAGAGTCGGGAAGATTGCAAGGCGCGGCACTGGCGGGCGGTGTCCTCATTTGGTGTTTGGGGTTCAGCGTTTGGCGTTTGGCCCCGCGCAGCGGCCTCGCGGTTTCACGGCGGTGTTGCCGAAGCACACGACGCCTGCGGCGGGCCAAACGCCAAACGCTGAACTCCAAACTCAAAAATAGGACACCAACCTTCTGCCGCCTCTCACCCCTCAACCGCCGCCCGCATCACACCCAATAGCCGTCCGGCAATACTGCGCCCTTCGGAATGACAACGATGCCGTCGCGGATGTACCACAGCGGCTTGTCCGTGCCATCGCTCCAGCGCGCGGGAGGCCCGTCGCACTTGTCCGGCTTTCCGTCAGGCGTGACGACAACGCCGTTTCCCACGCGCGCATTTTTGTCCACGATCGCATGATCCACGACGCAGTTCGACCCGATGCCGAGCGGCGGCTCCCCTGCCCTCGCGGGCCGGATCTCCTCGTAGTAGTCCGCGCCCATGATGATGCTGTTTTTGATCGTCGATCCGCTCTTGATGATGCTGCGCAGTCCGATCACGGCGCGCTCGATATTTGCGTCGCTGATGATGCAGCCGTCGCTGATGTTCGCCTGCCGCACGGTCGCACCGTTGATCTTGCTGCCCGGCAGGAAACGCATGTGCGTGTAGATGGGCGCGGTTGCGTCGAAGAAACTGAACGGCGGCAGCGGATTCGTGAGCGCGAGATTCGCCTCGAAGAATGCGCGGATGGTGCCGATATCCTCCCAGTAACCCTGAAAAATGTGCGCCTGCACGCGGTACTTGCCGAGCGCCTCGGGGATGACGTGCTTGCCGAAATCCATGTGCTTGTTCGCGAGCGCCTCGCGCAGCGTCTCGCGGTTGAAAATGTAGATGCCCATCGAGGCCTGGTAGAGCTCATCCTCGGGCGCGCGGCCGAGTTCCTTCAGCAGCGAGGGCGGGATTCGCAGGCTGTCGAGCATGGCGGGATCCTTCGGCTTTTCCACGAAGCGCGTGATCGTGCGCTGGGCATCCGTGTGCATGATTCCAAATTCCGTCGCGTCCTGCCGCCCCACGGGGATCGTCGCGATGGTCAGCTCGGCCTTTTTCTCGATGTGCTGCTCGAGCATTCGCCGGTAATCCATCCGGTAGAGCTGGTCGCCGCTGAGGATGACGAAGTAATCAAACGGCCCGTTCAGAAAATCCGTGAGGTTCTGCCGCACCGCGTCCGCCGTGCCCTGGTACCAGCTCGAATCACCCGGCGTCTGCTGCGCCGCGAGGATCTCCACGAAGCTGCGCGAGAACTGGTCGAACTTGTAAGTCGCGCCGATGTGCCGGTGCAGCGAGACGCTGTTGAACTGCGTGAGCACGTAGATGCGCCTCATGCCGGAGTTCAGGCAGTTCGAGATCGGGATGTCCACGAGCCGATATTTTCCCGCGAGCGGGACGGCGGGCTTCGAACGCTCCTTCGTGAGCGGGAAGAGCCGCGAGCCCGCGCCTCCGCCCATGATGATCGCGAGCGTTTTTTCCGTCACGGCAGGCCAGTTGAAGGTGTTGTCAATTCCCATGCGGGAATCCTATGCAGAA
>Ga0315909_10001037_pt1 | contig 37542 bp, 37 predicted proteins | sample LakEriMetagenome_11_FD_203527 | JGI IMG/M metagenome (GOLD analysis project Ga0315909, IMG submission 203527) | Freshwater fungal communities from buoy surface, Lake Erie, Ohio, United States - Buoy 2 MA125 | ecosystem: Environmental > Aquatic > Freshwater > Lake | place: USA: Lake Erie, Ohio... | reverse complement strand
TCTCCGCAGCAATAAACAGAATTGCAGCAACTAACTTCTCTTCAGTATCAGCACCATTATTTCGGTGCTCCCATACTGCATTCATAAATTCTTGCGAACGTTCAGTCATTCAGACAACTCCTTGATACCTTTAGTCAAATATGCATAATCACGAACTTCAGTTACACCTTTAGTTTCTCCACATACTCCACACTTACCTTCCCAAACAGAAGAACAACCAACAGAATATGTTCCATATTTAGAACCACAATCGCGGCAAACCACTTGTGCGTTCTTAAGAGTTTGTGTGGTGACTTCATTCTGAGCAGTCATCGCCTCCATTTCCTCATCAGTATATTGAGGATTATCAGGTTGCTCAAGACGGGAAAGTTCTGCTTTCAGGACATAAATCTCATCCTGCATCTTACGAAGTTCTTTTGCATAATCTTCTGCCATTTTCAGGTCAAACTCATCAGCAACCCTTTTCATATCCTCTTCATTACGCATATCATTGAATGCAAGAGATGCAGCACCTTTCATAATGCCCACATCATTATGTCCCATCGTGCGGGCAACAGTTCCAAAGAAACGGAACAGTTGAATGGTATTCAGATCGTGAGCAGGAACCTCAAAGGTATAATGCTCTTCGGGAAGAGTTTCATCATCATACACACCATAAGAGGATTGATTGACGAACTCAGTATCAAACTTAACTTTGAGAGTTGCTTTGTAGGTCATCGGTTTTGTTTTGTATACTCATACTATAAGACCCCTGACTGCGAAAGTCAAGGGTCAGTGGACAGTTTTGGAAGTGGTTCAGTCCCGTCTCATTCCATCACCATTATGGAAAAAATCTGCAATATCATCAGGACTATCAAAACGATTACGATGATTAGATGGATCTGGATCTCCTAAATCCAATGCATTTAAAAACCCATCTAAACTATCTTCGTTCATGTCTGGATTTGCTGCTTTTCTACGGGATTTTCTCAAAATTGTTGCAGCAGAACGATTATGTGAAGCAAGTTTTTCTGCCCAAATCATATCTTCTAATTGTACTTCTTCATGTTTTTCAATTCTGCTACAAATAAACTCAAGACGAAGACGATATTGCGTAGAAAGCATATGTATTATCCAGATATAGTGTTATTTAGAACTTAAAATCCTCCTCATAGTACGCTGAGACCACTTTATCATCCCAAGCAGTTGGGCAGTGAGACAGACGATGGTGAAGATGATTTAGACCTGAGATTAAATAATCTTCATATTGATTATCTTGAAGAATACCAATCAAGTGCTTTCGTTCATTTGATGTTTTAGGGTGACGAAGAGCACATTTACCAATGTAATCAATTTTGCGATAAGTCCTGGACATAATTCCATTCCTCAATTACACATACTATTTTATACGTCTTTTGATTTTTCTGCAAGTTCTCTTTGCAAATCTTTAGCAAGTCTCATAGAACGACGCCAAATCAAATACTTAATGATTGGATTTGCTGGATTGTGTAGCGCCCACCACTTTGTCTTTTCGTACTGAACTCTTACCAATTGAGTGAACATATGAAATGCCCTCGCTATTGATTGGTCTGTTATAATTAAATAACCAATACAAAAGAATATAGTCAGGTAGATATACTGTGCATTCATGGATTGTGATAAGACTTTATTGAGTAAAGATAAGACTTTATTGAGTAAAGATAATCAAGCATTTCCACTTTGAGTGCTTCAAGTTCAGTTTCACAATCCAACTCTTTAGCAACAGTACGGATTTCTGGATGATTTGTTTGTAGGTCTTCCAACATCAAATCAATTGCTTGAAGTTCTTTTTGGTTCATTGGGTTTGATAATTAGAGGACAAGAAGGAATAGATTTTTGAATTGTTGAAATGATTTCTATTCGTTGTTGAGTAGTAAGACCTACAACCTTTGTAAGACGATTGATAATAGAAACGGCATCAGAGCAATTAATAATGGTTGTTGCAAGAAACACAACCATAGTTCTTCCCTATTCTTCTACTATTTATTTTCCAATCTCCCAGTGCTCATTTCCTTCTTTCTGAATCCAGAAGCAGTATTGTTTGTTCAAAGAAACAAGAAAGAACTTATCGGTCGTCTCTTGTTCTACTTCACAAGAATGCAGAGAACTCATAATGTTCACAAAGCGATTGAACGCTTTGGAACTCTTCGGAGTTACACTTACAAATCGTTTCTTCATCTTTGGAGCTTTAATAGAGTTCATAGTTTTTTCAACCTCCACAAAGGTCATTGTACAGAGTTTTTAGAGTGATGTCAAGTACTCATCGTAGAGTTCTTGTTCTTTTGAGTGTGCTTCTTGTTCCCAAGGTTGTTCGGAATAATCCAGTTCAGAGCAATCAATACCTTTCCAACAACGGATACCTCTCTTATCACGGAGATCACCACGAATATGCTGTAGAATATGATAAAGTTCATGAAGCAGTGTCTTTGTGTAATCTTCTATAGAAAGTTGATTGTGAATCTCAATTAGAAAACTTCTGGGTCTCCAATTACAATCAGTTACAATACACCATCCACACACACCTTCTCTCAGAAGACCTCTGTGAAGCACTTCAATCTCAATATTGTATCTTTTGAGGTACTTCTGCATAAACCAGGAAACAATGCTCTCACAGCGTCTCCTGGAGTACTTAGAACCTGATGTATAGAGTGATAGCATTAGAATACAAAGTTCAAGACTGCTTCAGAAACCTTAGTTCCCCAGTGAATGAACCATACAAAGGAACCAACAAAGATCAGACGGTCAAGATTGGAGTACATAGTCGGTTGGTTGTCTTCACATACTATAAGACCCCGCAGGGTCGCTGCAGGGTCTTGGTGGACGGTTTGTGGAGTGTCTCTTAGCGTTCAATCATATAGTGCCTTATATCTGTAATGTCGGATATATTTTTTACTTGTTCTACAATGGCAGGATCAACAAGATCTGGATGATACCACCAATCTTCAAATGGACTCCATTCATTTAGTGCGACGTTAGAAACAAGAAGTTTATATCCTTTTGACAATAAGTATTCTCTAGATTTGTCTCTATATGAATTTGTTAAATCAACATAATAATCGTGCTCATAAGTAATAATTCTGAATTGATATTCATCAAATGGAATCATTAATAAGATTTCAAATGTAGTTTTAGATGGCTCACAATCCACTTGAAGATAATCAATTATATTTCCATACTTAAAATTGTTCAATAAGTTAAGATAATTTATTTTTGTAGCATCCTGACATAATATTGTGTTTTTTCTTTGTTGAGAAAACATTTCACACAAATCTTGACGTATTTCTATAGATACACCTTTCCACTCAAATTGAGTTTCTAAAAGAGCAGTATTATTTTGATAAAATGGTTCTTGTGCTCCTATTTCAAGATAAGTTCCATTTTTCTTTCCATCTAAAGCAGTCAATACAAATAAATCTTGAAATGCTTGCGAATAATTTCTCTCTATATTTTCACAATCATTAAATTTAAATCTTAACTCTTGACCAGTATTCTTAGTGTACTTTAATTCAGATTCTGGAATATATCCAGTAGCTAATTCCATCAAGCGATTTTGAATTAAATCAAAATCTTCAGATCTAACTTGATGATTATTTTTTATTTCTTGTAGGAGAAGTCTAGTTTCTTTTCCCTTCCCCCACCACCAAGCAGCAATTGATTTTAAGTATAAAAGTCCATATTGCCCTGGATATTCAACATTAGTGCGAAGAGGTTGATTGTCAAAATTGCAATATCTAAGTGCCAAATCTGCATTCATATAACAATCTTGCCACCATTCTCTTCTCTCTGCAAATCTTGACAATAAAAAGTGTGACTCTGGTCTATCTGGTCTAAATGCTTGTGCTTGCCAGAGCATTGATCTTGCACTTCCATCTCTTGTTCCCTGCTTCTCGTAGCAATAAGAACCCCGAATGAGGGCTTCATATGCTAAATCTGAATTAGATTCATATGCTCTTTCTGCACATCTTAAATAGTATGAAAGAGCTGGGGCAGTGTGTCCTTCATTTTCATACCAAATACCAAGACTAAAATTATGTTCCGGATTTTCAGTATCGCAAGAATATTCCGTTAAAAGGACTTCAAGTTCCGTCTTTTCTACTATATTTTTATTTTTCCAATAATTTAAAACAATCTCTCTTGACTTCTTATGATTTGTTTTTTGACCATCACTTACATCATCATCATTTCCAACAAAAGTGGATTTAAAATCAATATTTTCAACAAATATTGGGTAAGTATATGTTTTTCCAACACTTGCAAACAGAATATTTTCTATTAAAGGCATTACGTCTTGATTTGGAATTTCTAAATGATATGAATCTTCTTTGACATAAGTATCAATTATCTTTTTAGCATAATCTCTAGTCATAATATATGCTGTTGCTCCCCAATCATCCCAATATCTCTCACGAATTTCAAATGTATCAAACTCACTACGGATTGTAAGTAACTGAACGCAATCTGCATCTTCTGGAATACTTTCTATAAATTGTTGCCAAGTAAAATTCCAATATTCAACTGTTTCTAGACTTAAATCATCCTCACAGAAAAATCCATAGTCTTCATCAGTATTTTCATACCAATCTTTAATTGCTTTAAGATGAGATATGCAACATCCCTTTGTTCCATCATTTAACTGATAAACATATTTTCCTGTAATAATATCACTGCATTCTGAAAATCTTTTTGATATGATTGCTTTTGGTTGGATATTATACTTATCAAATTCAAATTCCAGATTTCTTCTTCTATTCCCACATTCTTCAAGACTTACATAATAAACACTTGAAAATCCATCTAACTTATTTTCCACTTTTAGATCTTCTGCAAAATAATTTTGTTCATCTACTCTAATAACATCCCATTTAGTCTTTGAATTGACATATGTATAATCAATTTCTCCAATCATTCCTACATTTTGTTTAACATGTGATTGAGAAATGAAGTATTCGGCTTGCCATCTATCTGGATCATATTGAATTGAATTTATCCATTCTCTATCTTTTTCATCATAACCCTCAAAGTTTTCAACTCTCTTAACATCTGGGTGTGGAATATGAATTAAATTATAATCATAATCCATTTTGTTGTGAGTTAATCCAAGATTTTCCAATCTCTTATAAATCTCACTATCCTCAAATGCATAGTATTTTCCAAGATTTTCATTATATCCACCAACTTTATTAAAGTTCTCTCTACTAACAAATAAAAATCCAGTAAGATACTTAAAGTATGGGCTATAAGAGTTGAAATATTCCTGCAAATCAGCATCACTCATACTAGATTTGTCGATCATATAAAGACCAGTTTCTTCGTCATAGTATTCTGGACTTTTGATATTATGAACTCCTGAAGTGAAAGAATTATCTGTAGGAAAATATCTTTCAATAAAATTGAAATATGGATTAGTTATATAATCAGTATCAAGTTTAAGAATATAATCACCAGTCGCAATACTTGCAGCAAGGTTTAAAGGTTGTGGTTGATTAAAATATTTTTTATCTGAAACTCTTACAATTTTAATCCGTGGATCAAGTTTAGTTAGATATCCTAAAGGTTCATCAGAACTCCAATCAACTATAATAATCTCAGTAATTTCTTTAAAATTTAACCAAGAATTTAACGATATGTGAAGAGGGGAATTGCGATTTTTGCACGCACAAATTACAGAAATGCTCATAACTCATTTTTATAAAATAATGGTTTATCGGTACAAATTCCCATCGTTTCTAATATTCTATCATAGTTCCCCTCATACTTATCATAATAATGAATAGATTCTGGAAGAACTACGATTGATTTTTTGAATGGAAACTGACCAACTAAAACCCAACCAATACCTTTACTGGTGAGTGTGTATCTATCTATATCGTGCCAAAAGTAGTGAAAATCAACTGGACTACTAGAGAGAACATCCAATGATCTCAGATCTTTACAATGAATCCAAAGTTTATCTTTCCTTTTCCATAACCAAGTCATAGGAATTTCATATTGAGGTCCATCGTGACCAAGATAAAACTTATGATCTTCACATCTGACATCAATTTCAACATCAAATCCTGCTGCAATTGCTTCATCAATATACTCTGGACTATTTTCTCTTGATGGATTTGGTCCGTTAAGATTACCTCTATGGGAAATGATTTGTATTTTCTTTTTACATCTCCAGGCAAACCCAACTCCCCAATCATTTTGGTTATTTGAGCATGGATTTTCAACTATATTCCACTTTGTTTTGTCTAAAGCATTTATAAATGAGTGAGGACCTGGATGAGATGCAGTATCATGAAATCCAACAATACCAAAGTCAGAAAGGTATTTGGTGTATTCCCAATCTTTCATAACTTGGTTAATACTGTGCCAACCATCTATAAAAATAAAATCTATCTCAGAAATTCCCTTTGATTGAATGAAATTCATAACAGATTCAGTATCAGAAGAGTCTGCTTGGAAAGTAAAAATATTTTTACTTTCATCATTTAAGTAACTCTTATCATTAAGATCAAGTCCAATGTAGATAGTTTCATCTAACTTATTGTCCAAGAAAATTCTTGTAGATGTTCTTTCAGTTGCGGTTGCATTACAATCAACTCCAATCTCAAGAATACATTTGCACTGATCTCGGATTTTAAAAAAGTAATCTCTAATATTATTCAAATTACACTCGCTCTGAGTAATAGTATATCCATGGTTTGAATGCCTAAGATCAACATTTTTAATTGGTATTTCTGGAAACTCTCCACCATTCCAATCAAGATCATCCCTATAATCATTATATCGAATATTTTTTATCAGATCTTCTTTCCATCTGGTATAATTGTCTACAGAAAAATTCATTTTTTTACTCCTATTTTAAAATTAATCAAAAATCTAATACCCACTCAGGAAGAGAACCACCACCAGTTTCATAACCCCACTTATCAATGGCAGCACGAAATTCTGGACCAGGAGTTTTATCAATAGATTGTCTCATTGCCAGAGCACCCGACAGAGTGCCCTCTGGATGCCCGTGGATGGCACCTCCACAGTTAGCAAGGAAGTCCGTGCCGAACTTCTCTGCAGTGGTGTTGACGATGCCTGGATGCATCCCACAGCTCAATGCTGGGAGAACATTCCGTTTGTGAAGTGTTGACATCGTTTGACGAAGTTCATTCTCATCATCACTCAGATAACCACCCCACATTCCTGCATGGATGGTATCAACACCACACAGACCAGCAAGGTCGCAGAGAACATCCCAATCTATTCCAAATGCGTGTCTCTTATCAGTCAGGATCTTATCACCACTCTTCTGATAGTGAATGAACAGAGGCAGGTCCATCTTTCTTACAGAGTTATAAACCCCAAGACCAGACCAAAAATTAATATGAATACCATTCCCACCATTGTCAGCAACAAATTTAGCACGATCAAGAATAGTATGGTGATCACCATTAATACAGAAAGTATAAATGACATTACGACCACAGTTGTTTACGATATTTGAAATGAGTTCTACACGATCTTCAAGACGGCAGAAGGAAGGATTAGAAAGAATTTCATCTTCCTTGATGAAATCTACACCACCATCAAGAAGTTCCTTCACCATCTCAGAAAGAGTTTGTGGTGAAATACCTGTCTTGGGTTTTACAATCGCACCAGAAAGTGGTTTGTCATAACGATTGACAAACTTACGAATCCCATCAATACCATTCTTGGGTCCAAGGAATTGTGCTTCTACATCAGCAGGAAACTCCAATTTCTGAAGACGACAGACTTTGAACACATCAATATCCAATTGCCCACCCATCAGTTGGCAAAGAAGATGTGAAATGCCATCACCTTCCCAGTCAGTATTAACTTTGGGGAAACCAATTTTAACTTGTCCCTTTGTCTGTTGAGAAAGTTCTTGTTCATCAGCATAGATGACACAAGATGCTAGTTCAAAGAGTTCATCACTCTCCCAACGATTTCTTACTTTAGGGTTGCCGACACTTTGCCCAATGGCAAGATTCCAGGCAGCATCCCTTAATGTTCCAATATTTTCATATGATTCGATGTAATATGTTGCAACTACGCAACGATCTCTTTCATATTCAGTAAGTTCTCTAAAGAATTTCATTCTCAACCTCAAATTTATCAGAAGGAATAGATGGTGTTTTAACTACAACTAATGTACAATCTTCAAGAAAAATTGGGTCAGCAACTTCTCCTTTGTCGAATACAAATACATCACCACTATTTAACTCCTTTCCCTGGACGATCATTTTGCCAGTTATGAGAACATTATATTCTATACTTTCCTTATGATAATGTGGAGCCCAGTATTCTCCTTTCTTATGTGTAAGAACACCAACTTCAAAAGCAGAAGTTTTTAAAAGAGATGGTTCAAAGTTTCCAATGAACCACCCTCTGACATAATCAGTTATTTTTGTAATATTCATAATTTTTTCAAAAAAGTTTCAAGATCCTCAGGAACACCAACTGGATTGTGTTGCCAGTTAGGAATATGATGAATTCCAACTTTAAGTCCTTGTTGGATCATATGATTGTATGTAGGACCAACATAAAACTCTCCATTCGGAGCTCGATCATTCATTCTCATCATAGATTCTGTACTTTCAACGAAGTATCTACCTTTCCTCCAATAATGAATTCCATTTAAAGAAATATCACTAATCACTTCCTTTTCTCTAATCTCTTGGACAAATCCATTTCTATCAATTCTAGCGTAACTATTTTTTGGGGTTGTTGTGCTATAAGTTACAATTAAACCATCATACTTATAATATCTTGCATTTGTGAGAAAAAGGTCTGCATCCCACCACATAATTTGATCACAGTTTGCAATTACAAGTTCTTCTTCAGTATTGATGAAATCTTTGAACAATAAAGAACTTGATGCCGGTCCTTCTGTAGTTTCTTCTACACTAATGATTTTTGGATCTGATAAAGTTTTGTGTAGTAAGGTGCATACTTGATCGTAATAACTGTCTTTACGAATGACAAAATGATAAGTTCCAATAAGACCAAGAGATTCAATTGCTCTCTGGATCATTGGAACTCCTCTAATATCAATTAAGGGTTTTGGAATTTTGTAGGTATCTCTTGGGAATCTTGTTCCCTCACCCGCCATAGGAATAAGGACATTCATATTAATTTTTACCAAGGTAAATATGGACTATAAAAAATGTCATCTAGTGTTTCATATTGAGATCTAAGTGAACCATATTCTTCAAGAGTCCTCCAAACTTTATTTCCTTCTTCATTAGTATTAGATCTGATTATAAAAGGAAACATATACTTATCGGGGACAAAATCAAAATATTTTCTCATCAATTCGTCATGATTTTCATCTGAAGGATCTTCATTATTAATTCTTAGAAAATTTTTTGTATATGTAATTTCTGGACCTTCTTCCAAAAAAGATTTATTACTTAGATGTTCTTCTGTCAATTCAAATGTTTTAATTAGTTTTTCTGTTTGAGCAATAAACAAATGATCTCCTGCACAAAAAGATCTCCATACCTTTGGGGCAAATAGCATTCCACCCGAAACCCACTTCTCATTACTAGTCAAAAATTTATCAATTAAAAGATGCAAATTAGAATACCTTTCATCTATTCTATGTTTAATAGTATATTTTTTTGATGAAAATTTAAACCCATTCAAACTTGTATATGTCTGATAATAAATGCAAGGGCTAGTAGGATGATCTAATAATGATTTGTTAATATCAACAGTTTTATGAACTATTTTAATATCATTTTCTTCACACACTTTTAGAAGTTGCCAATTAGATATTAAGTGTTCAGTATAAGTTGATAATATAATTTCAGAAAACAAAGTTTTATAATAAGGAAGAGCATCAACAAAGTCCAACTTTTCTTTATCTGATGCTGGACCCTGAATAACTAATGAAATATCATCGTACATAACTTATCTTTTTTGGCAAACAGCAATCAGATAACCATCATGCCAATGATGACTTTGACCGTGATATTCTTCGGGAGGAAAATAATCGTTGGAAGTTGTTCTTATCTCAATTGAATAAACAATCTCAATATTTTTATCATTTAATGCCCGAAACGTTCCATTTCTAGGAGAAGGCCAATTCCAATCATCAACGACTAAGATAAATGTGTCATCTAAAGCATCATAAGGAAGACTAACACCGTCATATTGTTCTTGTTCGTCATGGGGTCCATCATAAAGAAAAACATTATGCTTTCCTATTTGGGTATAATCAATCTTCTGGAATTCGGTTTCGTAAAGAGCAATTGAATTATCATAGGTAATACAACCCTGAAGAAACTGATAGAATTGATTTTTTACATCACCATAAAAACCCTGCGTCCAATTATCAATTCCAGTTGCCTTAACTTTATTATTTGATAGAGCAGCAAATAAAGTAGAACCAGTCCACATTCCAATCTCAAGATATCTGGCATCTGGAATATTTTTAATTATATCGTTTATCATAATACGATATCTAGTTCCGGATGCTCCACCATAATATAAAATCCAGTCAGGAACATCTTGCTTATCCAAGCAAGCCTTTTGAAATGCTCTTTCAATTATTTCTGCATATTGGTGATTAGAATTACCTTTTTTAGAAATATATGGATTTAAGGGAGAAATATTTTGTATACTGGGTAGCGAATATTCATTTATTTCTTTTGAAGAATTTAAAAATCTTTCAGCAAGTTTTTTCGTTGTTAGATTTTGCTTAGTATACTCAAAGAGAATCTCATTTAGTTCTTCATATTGTGGATGAATTTTACCTTGTTCGGCATACTTGTTTGTTTCCAAAATAATTTCTTTTGGAAAATTCTTCATAATCCATTCCGGACAATTTTCTAATCCAGGGAAATAAGGAATACATCGGTTTGCAAGAATTTCAAGATGCCTCATACAATTCCACTGACCCTTTCTCCAAGTCTTACCATAATAAGAAATCGCATAGTCGTGATAATATTCATTTTCATCAGTAAAACGGTAAGTTTCTTGTACCCCGGGAATAATGTCAGCAAAGAACTTTTCCTTTTGTGGTTTATATTCAAGCAACTGACTTTCTGGAATTGCAAATGAAATAGACTTGCCGTGCTTATCATCGGCGCCATTTGTTTTCCAAACTGTTCCGTACTTATGCAATCCTAAACCATATGCAAAGTTTGGAATGTCATCACAACCATCTACAAAGTGAACTTTATCTTTAGAATAAGATTGAATTACTTCCTGCAAATAATCCAAAGATTGTCTTTGAGGAAGCATAAAGTGTGTATAAACACATCCATAAATTACCAGATCATAAAATCTATTTTTAATTTTTTCTTTGATGACTTCTGGTTCATCAACTCTCGGAGTATGATTTAACTTTCCATGAATTGTAAATCCTTTTCCGTGAAGATAATGGGCGTTTTCATATCCTTGTAGCATATATGCTGGATATGCAGTCTCATAAACCTCAACTCCACTATCAATCAGACCATGATAAATGCTATCGCTTTGATAGTCTGCATAAGCAAAATTATAAACGTATAAGACTTTCATGATTGTTTTTTTAATAAAAATTCAACAAGTTTTGGTTTTGATGCAATTATATCACCTTCATCATATGGATGAGGTCCATTTGTATGGAATTCTAGGTCAAATCCTTTTTTGAGAAGAAATTCTTCTAGTTCATCTTTTAGAATATGTCCCTTATAGTAAGGTTTTGGGGCAGCTTCAGTATGCACAAACAAAACATTGTCTATATAATTTCCCAAACTTTTTAATACTTTTAACTCTGTTCCTTGAGTGTCCATCCATAAACAATCAACAGATTCTATACCCAAAGATTTTAAAAAATTATCAAGTCTTTTACATTCAACGGTAATTTTCTTACTTACATTGTTACTTCCAGGAACATCAATGGGTTCTAAAAGAGATGATCCTCCAGTATTTGTATCCATTTCCCAAAAATCTGCATATCCTTCTTCATCCGAAATGGCATAATTATAAACCTCAACATTATCCCATTCTAAACTTCTTTCATAACAAACTTGATATTGCCAAGGAACAGGTTCAAACGCAATAAATCTAGTTCCCGGATGATATTGAGCAACTTCAATAGTTTGCATCAAATCCCTAGATCCAATATCAAGATAAACTTTTGGTCCCCAACCAAGACCGTGAATTTTTTCCATAAACTTATCAACATATCCAGTATATACATAGGAATGATTTTCTCTTCCCCAATATACATACCCAGTATCAACAATTGCTTTATTATGTAAGTCAGTTGTAAAATCCATATTAAATTAAAAGTAATGTTGTATATATTAAAGAATAGACCAATCAGAAAGATATAAGTCTTGAGTGTTCCAATTTGAAAACTCTCCACAAAACCATTTTCTAGGAGCAATTGTTTTCTTACTTTTTGCTAACCAAGAACCCCACCAACTGAAAGAACTGTTTGCGATGATATGATAATCACACATAGACATTAAGCAGAGATCAATATAAGGATCATTTGATAATGAAATTTTAAATCTTTCATGATTGAATTGATCCTTACACCAATTTGGATCATCGCTGAATATCATTACAGGAAGATTTGGCAATAACTCTAAAGCATTATTATAGTATTCCAAAGAAAGGCATTCAAAGTTTGCATCAGTAATGTAATCAGTTCTTCTTATGTGAAGAGATATGAGTTCAGTATTTGGAAAGATATACTTTCTGTAATGAGAACACATTCTATCTATTTTATCATGAAAAGTAAAATCTTGTCTAATTTTATCTTCTATATGTTTGAAATATTTTTCGCTTTGAAAATATCCTAATAAATCTACATTATCTGGGCAAGTATCAAAAAAATTTTTATCAAACTCAAATCTATCTACACTTATACTCTCATAATTTTGATTATGTAAAGTTTCCGATATTTTGAAACATTCTGTTAGAGAAGTGTCTTTAGGAATTGAGTATGAATATCCATTATGGGATGCTATTCCACGTAGAGATGCATATTGAAACATCTGATTTCCTAAACGTCCCATATGTCCAAGATTATTAAATGAAATCACTTTATTCAACCAAATGAGGATACCAAACTTTTCTAAAATCTATTCCATTATTAATTCTTACTGGAAAATCAATTCTATTTGGAGTCAATCCAAAATTATTCAAATGTGTAAATAATAAATTTTCGGGATAATACTTTGTTGTCTGAGTTTTATGCAAATTATTATAAAGATTTGAATAAAGATCCATAACATTTGATCTTCCTATAGAAAATTGATCATTGATCGCATTTTCTGCCCAATCTTCACCTGATGGTATATTCAAATCTTCAATTAAAGAATTCATATTAAGTGTTTCGTATTTAAAATCACTATCAGTTCTCATACGAATAACCCAATCAAAGGTAATATTGTTTACTTTTTCATATTCACTTTTCAACTCATTTGCTTTAAATATTGAATAGTGCATACTGATAGGACCAACATCAAATCTTGGTTCATCTATTGCCTCATCCCAAGGAACGAAATTTAGTTCTGAGAAAAGTTGTTTGAATTGTTCTTCTTTATCTTCATAGTTTTCAATAAAAATCTTTTCAAAATTATAATTCTGTAGAAGAGAAAGATCAGTCTCAACAATTTTATCCTTCTCTTTATACTGCAATCCAGAAAGAGTTTGAATGAAAGAATTTCTATTCTTTATTTCCCAAGTATGAATAAAAACTTTTACATATTCATTTGGAATAATTTTTTGAATACTTTGCAATCCAAGATGAGGATATCTAACCCCTCCAGAGATACATACTGCGATTTTCATTTCATTTTGATATAAAGAGCATCTCCCCAACCAGCGTCATACCACCAAGAAGTTTCAACTCTTTTCATATTATACTTGGTTAGATAATCATCTATTTGATGAATAAAAGCATTACCTTCATAAATTTCACTTTCATTCACTTCGCAGTAAATATAATCAATATGTTGAAGAGTTTCTTCTGCACCTTTTAGTACTTCAAGTTCATAACCTTGGACATCTATATTGATAAAATTGCATTTTTTACAATTATAATCATCAAGTTTTTGCATTTCAATTTCTTCAGTTCTATCAAAAGTAATGTCTGGATATAATTCCAAATGAAGTTTTGGTTTTAGAATTGAACTACTTTCTAAACCATTACTGGAAAGGTTCATTGAAATAGTTTTATTAGAATTTCCTAATGCAACTTGATTTTTTCTGATGTTCGCATATGTAAAGTGAGATATATTTCTTTTTAGGATTTCAAAATTTTCTCTTAGAGGTTCAAATAAAATAATATCCTTTATTCCACTTTGAATGTAATTAGGAACTTCTTCTCCATAGTGTGCTCCAATATGAATTACTCCTGTAATGTTCATATTGTATTTTTGAATTATGTCTTGAATTTGTATAATCATTCAAAAATAAACTCCTTCACGAACTTTTGAGACACTCTTAAAAGGTATGCTGCATTATCTTGAAAACCAAAAGTCATAAGATAATCATCACCATACTCGCACATTCCAACAGCAAACTCAATCTCTGCTTCCATAAATGAGAACTGCCTGGAAACTTTTACAATATCCCAGTTCTTATCCCAAACAATAAAACGATGGCGATAAGTTCCGTCTTTTCTTCCTGCTTCACTCTTGGTTAAATACGTTTCGTGATTAAGACAGAAACGATATTCCTCAAATGGAATGACTTGAGATCCTCCGCGAAGATCAATACAACCCAAATCTTTCCATTCAGTAAGAGCAACTTGAGTTGTTGTTCCAGTTTCAATATCGTATTTTACGACTTCAGTTCCATTTGTCCACTTAACAAAATGGAAAGGCATATCAAGAATGGGCATCCAATTCTTTTCGCAATAAGAACTGTTATCTCCTGGAGTTGGAATACGATATTGCTTAAGTTCTTTTACGCCATTTTCAGTAATTTCAATTTCAGAGAGTTCCATACGACCAGTACCAATCGTATCAAGGTCTCTTCTAACTCCACAAATATAAAGTTTTCCATCCCAACGAACAATACGAGCATCCTCTAGTCCAACAAACTCCCAGAGTTCTTTATCTGGAAAATCTGAGGTATCAACGCGATTATATTTTTTAATGTGCATATTTTCATCCATTTCGCACATATAATTCCAAGTGCGAAGCCGGAGATCATTTTCTGGATGAATGTAAACTAAAGGTCCCCAATGATGCTCAAACTTTTTCTTCTCTGAATGATATAAAGTATAGTTAATATTCCTTAGATTTACAAGAATTTTTCCATTATCGTTGTAAATGGAAGGATTTGTAATTGCTGGACCTTTTAGTTCTAATGAAGGAATAATAAGTGGGTGAATACTTCCACCATTCTCCAATGCAAGTTTAACAAAGTTCATAAAGACATTATGTGTTCTTGAGAGTATTTATCCGTCGTAAATCATATAGAAGTTACAAGTAAATTCATATCAGTAACTAAAATACCAGTATCAGTTCCTTTATTACGAATATAAAGTTCAACATAATCATTTTGTTCGTGATCGTGAATATCTGTTAGATGAACAGTGTAGTACTGTCCATATGTAGTATTTTTGACTAAAGTAGTAGAAGACTTAAGAATTGTACCTATTCCTGCAGATGCATCATAGTCAAGAATTCCCACTTCCACATCAAAATCTACAAACGGTCCAGAAGCAGGAGTATCTTGAGTGAAAGTAACCGATGCTTGAGATAAGAACTTTCTATCAATTGCAACATTATAAGTTACTCTATTATCAGTTGCGGTAAATTTGGAATTAATTGAACCATCTGTTGTTGTAATTCCAGCAATTTTTGTCCAAACATCCGTGGAACCAACACCAACAGATGTTACTGTAGAATTATTGGACATATAAAATTGTCCAGAAGGAAATGTATTGCTGATACCACGATTTCCTTCATAAAAACTATCATTGCCATTAATATCAGTATGAGTACTGATTCCAAGTTTCGTTCCTGGACCAGAGAAATTGCAAGTTTGTAGAATAAAACTTTCTGGATTATAAACACCTTGGGGAGTTTGGAAAGTAACTCCGTTTTGAACTGTAATTCCAGTATATCCAGGAGGAACAACGAATGAACAAACTGTAACACGAATTCTTCTTGTACAAATAAAAGTACTTGGGAAATTAAGAATAGATTTTGCAGAAGGATTGCCTGGAGGAAATTGTCCAGTAAATAAACACTGATTAAATCCTACTGTTCCAGTAGTTCCATCAAAAGTTAAATCTTGAGAGTTCAGGAAAGCACCATCAAGCATAATAAAGTTATTATAACTTGAAATGATTCCAACCTTTGCACAGTCAGTAAAGTTTACTCCAAACCAATCAAGTGCTTGTGTACCATATCCAGTTGCATCAAGATTGATTGCATAAGGTGCTTCAAGTGTAATATTTCTTAAGGGAAGAGAATAATTACTACTTAAGAGTGCGGTTGTAGTGCTAATACCTGTTGATTTAATACGACAGTTTTCTGATGAACCACCAAGAATTGTCGTGTTTTGTCCAGCAACTAAACGGTCTCCTTCTAAATCTACAGTTGTGGTGAAGAAATATGTGTAATTATCTTTGAGAGTGATTATACCATTTACTGTTGGTGGTAAATCATTTTTAGTTCCAACAAAAATGAAGTTTCTAATATCATCAAGATACTTAAACTGCGTTTCACCGCCACCACCAATCGTCGCCATCTGTTCCAGAATGCGATTCGTGAAGAGGCGATAGTGGTCACTTAATTGTTGAATAGTTACATACTTTTGGTCTAATGGTGTAAGAGGGTCACTATTCTTTATATTAGGAGGTTCATTCAATAAACCTTCATTCAGTTGCTTTCTTGGTTGTGGAATAGGAGTATTCTTGAGTTGCTGACGAAGTTCATAAACATCATCGTGATGGTCAATAATATATTTCTCCAAGAACTCAACATTTTTTTGAAGTTCTTGAGTTTTTTCTTGTAATATATCTACCTCTGTTTTTTTCTGCTCTGCTTCGTACTCCTCAAAAGTTCTCTTTTTACCCGAAGAACTTGTAGAAGTTTCTACCTTTTTTGTAGGACTGATATGATGTAAAATTTTAGAATATCGGTTCATTATATGTTCTTTTTTAGTATTTATTTTACTTATGAGATTGGAGTAAGTAATAAACTCATACCAGTAACTATAATGCCAGAATCAGTTCCTTTATTACAAATATAAAGTTCAACATAATCATTTTGTTTATGAGCATGAATATCGGTCAGATAGACAGTATAAAATTTTCCATAAGTGGTATTATTAACCAAAGTGGAAGAAGATTTAAGAACTGTACCTATTCCAGAAGTTGTATCATAATCATAGATTCCAACCTCCACATCATAATCAATAAATGGTCCGGAAGGAGGTCTTTCTTGAGTAAAAGTAATTGTTGCCTGAGATAAAAATACTTTATCATCTATACCATTATAAGTTAATCTATTATCAGTTGCAGTAAATTTGGAATTAATTGATCCGTCAGTTGTTGTGATTCCCGCAATCTTTGTCCAAGAATCAACAGAAGTAAATGAAGTTACTTCCGAATTATCTTTCATATAAAATTGACCGTATGAAATATCTGTACTTATAGGCATAATTCTTTACCAATAATTGATTATTACTAGACCTGGACCACCATCACCACCAGGGCCACCGCCACCAGTGGTTCCACCACCACCGCCGCCGCCACCACCACAACCAAATCCGCCATTTCCACCAGCACCACCCTGGTTAGCAGTACCGTTAGCGGAACCACCACCAGAACCACCACTAGAAATAAAAGGTTGCTGAAGTTGTATAGAACTTCCAGCACCACTACCAGCAACTCCACCTGGTATGGTTGCAAATAATTGTGCTCCTAGAGTGGTTACGGCACCTCCAGCAAAGTTAGATCCACCGCCACCACCGGCACCACCAGAAAGTAAGGCACCTGTTGTTGGAAAAGAGGCATTAGCACCAGCAGCGCCGGCAACAGCACCACCAACAGCACCAGCACCACCAGCAAGAGCAACAAAATTTCCATATCCACCAATTAGAGTGTTTGCCTGAGTCGCAGCAGCAGCAGCAGCACCAGCACCACCCACAGCAGCAGCAGTAGGAGCAGTAGCAGCAGTTCCACTCGCAAGTGCATGACAAACAGTATAACCCTGTACTAATGTTGTAAGATAAGGAACTACAGAAACATAAGAACCAATTCCTAAACCACCAGCGTTACCAACAGTAGTAGAAGATGCACCACCTGTTCCACCTCTTCCAGCAGAAACATATAAAACATCAGGTAAAAAAATAGCAGGAATAGTTACAAGAGTGACTCCACCAGAACCTCCTCCACCTCCACCACCACGATTGCCTGTTGCGGGAAATCCACTTGCCCCGCCACTTCCGCCTCCAATAGCGGTAATTCTCACCATCGTAATTCCTCTAGGTTTTTCCCAAGTTTCCCATACTTGTCCTATAATATTGGACTTGCCGGTAAAATAATCGACATTTCCTGATACTGGTTTAGGAAGATGTAGAAGGTCAAGCATAACTCAATAATCTCCACCAAATGTTGTTACATTCCAAGCACCGTTTGCAGTTGCAGCAGCTGTTTGTCCTACAAGAAGATAAGTGTTTGCAGGCATAGCAAAGTTTAATGGAACTTCAATTGGATATGCAGAAGTTGTAACAGCAGAAATTGTTTGTGCTGGTGACTGAATATCAGCAATTAATGATGCTTGTGTAATTGATGGAATTCCTGTATTTACTGTTGAGAAATAAACTTTAAAAACTGTTAGTGCTGCGCTAACTGTGTTAGTTGTTGAAGTATATTGAAATCTCATTTTTTGCACATAAGAACCATTTGCTCCTGAAGTAAATGCAACATAGATGTTAGTTCCAATTTGAGCAGTACCACCTGAAGAATGAACATTGGTAGAAGCTTGTGGAATTTGAACTAAATTAATTTCAGGAACTCCTGTAAAAATTGGTGCCGTGTTTAGTGTAGTAATTGCCATTTATTAAGTCCTTCTTTTTTATTTTATATATGTTATATATTAGGGCATAGTCATTCTATAAGAATATGCAAGCACCGAACCAGATAAGGTTGTAATTGCTGTTCCATCCAAGTGCTGAGATGTTGATATTCCAGTTACTAAACTATTACCAAAAACTGTAAGATTTGATGTTGCGGTTAGTGTATTGATACCAACTTTACCAAGATTATCAACAATAAATGGAGTTGTTCCTCCTGCTTGGTCATCAACTCTTAGAGCATTTCCAGTTCCGTCTTGAGTAATTCTTACCAAATCAGTATTAGTAGTTCCTGAGAACAAACCAACAAAATCATTAACACTTTGAGATTTAACTGTAATCAGTGCCGTTGGATTTGTGGTTCCTATACCAACTTTTGAGAGAGTGTGAATACCTGCAGCAGTTTTTTCCCAATAATTTATGCCGATAGGTCCAACAAGTCCTTGAGTACCTTGATTAGAAAGACCTTGAAGTCCTTGAGTTCCTTGGACACCTTGATTAGAAAGACCTTGAAGTCCTTGAGAACCTTGATTAGAAAGACCTTGAAGTCCTTGAGAACCTTGATTAGAAAGACCTTGAAGTCCTTGAGAACCTTGATTAGAAAGACCCTGAAGTCCTTGAGTACCTTGATTAGAAAGACCTTGAAGTCCTTGAGTTCCTTGGACACCTTGATTAGAAAGACCTTGAAGTCCTTGAGAACCTTGATTAGAAAGACCTTGAAGTCCTTGCCTTCCCTGTAATCCTTGAAGACCTTGGGCTCCTTGAGTACCTATGAATGTTGAACCTAAAAATGTAGAAAGATTAGTGGGCATATTGTTTATTCGTTAGTAATTCTTTTTTCTAAATCAACTACAGCATCAATCAACATCGCAATTAATGGTATGTAACGAACAGACTTAATATCATTTGTTTCAGAAACAAGTTCTGGTAAAATCTTTTCAACTTCTTGAGCGATTAAACCATAACTCTTTTCATTAGAATTAGTCCAATTAAATGAGACTGGAGAAAGAGTTTTTAAAATTTCTATACTGTTATTTAGTTTTGATACATTTGTTTTGATTGATTGATCTGATGCAGAGTTAAAATCAATAGCAGTAATTTGACCTGTTGCTGCATTAAATGATAAGTAATTTGTGGTTGTCGTAACTTTTGGTGTAGCATTAACACCAGCACTAGAAACCATCACAGGATATAATGTTGTGGTTGAAGTATCATTTTGAGCAAGGATTACATCATTAGGTCCTGCTGGTCCTGTTGATGCAAATACTTCCCAAGTCGTTCCGTCATAAACAAATTCAACAGTAATTCCTTTAATATCTAATACGAAATCATCAGCAACTCCTTCAATTGTAGATCCATTTCTTGCAACTGTTAGATTAGTAGTGAACCAATCAGCGCCATCAGCAAAAATTACACTATTTCCAGTTGTTGGTGTTGCTGGAAGTGTGATTGTAAATGCACCTCCAGAAGTATCTGCAATAAGTCTATCTCCAGTGACTGCAGTGTAAATTGCAGTTTTTCTGGACCAAGCAGAAACTCCTCCACTACCAGCAGATCCTTGAAGACCTTGAATTGAAATACCTTGTGTTCCTTGGAGTCCCTGAAGACCTTGAGAACCTTGTCTTCCTTGAGCACCCTGAATACCTTGATCTCCTTGAAGACCTTGAATACCTTGTCTTCCTTGAGTACCCTGAAGTCCTTGTGAACCTTGTGATCCAGAACCTTGGAGACCTTGAGAACCCTGAAGACCTTGAGATCCTTGATTAGAAAGACCTTGAATACCTTGAAGTCCTTGAAGTCCTTGTCTTCCTTGAGTACCCTGAAGTCCTTGATCTCCTTGAAGACCTTGAGTACCTTGTCTTCCTTGAGCACCCTGAATACCTTGATCTCCTTGAAGACCTTGAGAACCTTGTCTTCCTTGAGTACCTTGTGCTCCTTGGGATCCTTGAATACCTTGATCTCCTTGAAGACCTTGAATACCTTGTCTTCCTTGAGTACCCTGAAGTCCTTGTGAACCTTGAGAACCTTGATTAGAAAGACCTTGAGAACCCTGAAGACCTTGAGATCCTTGTCCTCCACCACCTTGAAGACCTTGAGATCCTTGATTAGAAAGACCCTGAACACCTTGAAGTCCTTGAAGTCCTTGTGAACCTTGTGATCCAGAACCTTGAAGTCCTTGAAGTCCTTGAGCACCTTGCCCTCCACCACCTTGGAGACCTTGAAGTCCCTGAGATCCTTGAATACCTTGTGTTCCTTGAATACCTTGAATACCTTGAATACCTTGATCTCCTTGAAGACCTTGAACACCTTGTCTTCCTTGAGTACCCTGAAGTCCTTGTGAACCTTGTGATCCAGAACCTTGAAGTCCTTGAACGCCTTGATTTCCTTGCAATCCAGCAGCAAAAGAAGCTGTCCAACTAACTCCAGCACCAGTAGAAACTAATACTGACCCAGCAGCACCTACGTTTCCATAAGAATCACGAATACCTAAACGAGGTCTTATAACTCCAACAACATCTAAAGGGTCTAATGGATTTGTGGTTCCAATACCTACAGAACCACTTACATAAGCACCGCCACCATAAACCTGTAATATCTGCCCTGCTGTTCCACTATCAACAAATGTGGTTCCAATACCAACCTTATCTACATTTACATATGCCTTATCCTGGAACGCAAGGTTCCCCAACATCCCATTTGTCGGAATTTGCCCAATTCCAGATCCTATGAGATTAGACACAGTAAATGCTCCTTATATATGTTACATTATTAACAATCTTATTTATTACTCCGTAAGAAACCTCATATTTGGATGCTAAATTTGATTGCAATTCACCTCCCATAAATCTTTTTCTAATATCTTTAACTTCTTCAACACTCAAAGAATTATGTCCCTTAAATGGAACAAAATCTTCGTGAACTCTTCTGTGTAATTGATTTTCAGAATTGCTAACCCATTTTAAATTTGCAACAAAATTATTAGATTTACTTCCATCCAAATGTGCAATTACAAAACTTTTATTTAAAGGCATTCCAATATATGTAATTGCTACCAATTTATGTCCAGTTAAGTAATGAAATTTTTTATCTTTTGATAATGTATATTGATAATATCCTCTTTTATCTATTTTTGGTTTTAAAATTTTTCCTTTGAATGACTGTCTATTTCTTGTGCAAACTTTGCATCTTCTTACATCACCATAGTTTGAAACTTCATAATCAGGAAAATCTGGACAAACTCTCCATTCAATTTCTTGAGACCATTCTGTAACTGGTTCTGGATATAATTCCATCAACAGAGATTTTGCATCTGCTATTGCTCTGTTTAAATCAGAATTTTTTTCATTATGAAGACCACAAATATTAAAAAGATGTTTTTTAAGCAGTTCCAATTCTTCTTCTTTTCTCATCTATAAATTATCCGAATATTCTATAAGGTGTCTGAGGAGTATTAATCACAAAAGGTCTCAAAGATTCAGCAATATCACCTCTTAAAATTCTTACATTAACGTGATAACCAGAAAGAGTAACTGGTTCTTCAGTCATTACAAATTCTTCACCCTGATATTCCCACTTTCCACCCTCTGTAATCGTTCCAACTAAATCAACACAATAATCGTGAGTTGCAGAGATTACAAACTCTCTTCCTTCTTCATCTTGAGAGGTATAACCTGCCTCTTGAAATGCTTGGAATGATTCTTGTTCGGTAGAAAATTTAAGGTAATAATCTATCATAATGAGTTTTATATGTATTTATGAGGTGAGATTTATGAGTTGTTGATTGGTGAGTTGGATTGGGTAATAGGTGAGACGACTTATGGTTCCGTTGAGATAACTACCACCAAGCACTCTACCAATATTTAAAGTATTCATATCAGTTCCAAAATCAATATTTTGTTTATCACTTCTATGAATTGCTGAACCAGAAGTTTTATTATTTGTAAAAATGTAATAAACATCGGTAGTTTGATTGTAACTTACTCCCGAAATTCTTCTTCTAATATTTGAACTTCCTGGATACAAAGCAACTATTCTTGTATTATTACTATATGTTTCTAAACTGAATAATCCTTCAGTTAAGTATCCAACATTTATAGCATTTCTTCCTGCTCCAGAAATTCCATTACTAATTCCTGCTACACAAGGAAAATTGCTACTTGGAACAGCATAAGGAGCATTACAATTTGAAATAATACTTCCCTCACCTTGATTATACCAACTTGAGAAATTACTTCCAGTCATATCAGCATTATCTGGATTTCTTGTGAATTGAGAACCGCCAGAAGCAGGCATATAAGATGTTGGAGATGCTCCAAGTTCTAACTGCCAGCAATCAGTATAAAAGAAACTTCCAGCAACTGCGTTGGTTCTTGCTACTATAGGAACACTAGTCGCAGATGTTGGAGTATAAGTTACTGAAACTCTTTGCCATCTATCAACTATATTTACATCAACACTAACAACTCCACTCGCACCAACTGCTTCCACTTGAAATCTAATATATTTACCAGAAAAATTTTGTGCCTGTGAAGATGGAATATAAACATAAATGCTGGCAACATAAGTAGAATTAAGTGTATGAGAACCATAACTAAAAAATCCAACATTATTATCTGCTGAAGTTCCTCTTATATGTTTTGCGGATTGTCCGTTTGGTCCAAGTGAAACATCAGTAGAAACAACTACAGTTTGTCTAACAGGAGCACCACCAGCAAAACTCATAGATGTTGGTGTGCTTCCAACAGTTCCTTCAATATCACTTCTTGTATAAAGATTAGTTCTACTCTCCTCAATCAACAATCCCAAACTTTGTCCTGTAACTGGGTCGTGGTCAAATCTTGGTTCATTCACACCAGCAGTTCTCATAAAACCATCAGGGCCAAAATAAGTTCCAGTACTTCCCCGAGTAAATGTAATGCGTGGGTCTAACTTTTTCGCAAGAGCAAATCTCAAATCCAAAGAAGGACGAACATTTGGAAAATCTGGTGCTTGTGATTGTTTTTGTTGTGAAAGTATTGGCATCTTACTGCGTTAGATATTGAAGTTGATTTGGTTTGAGTGCTCTTGGGTAATATGTAAATCTTCTAATACAACCAATTATTGGATTTGATGGTGATGCATTCCAAGGTTCTTTTCCTAAACTCAATCTATCAACAGTTGGTATTGCTGCAGAAGGTCTTGAAGGATTAACAATATCACCAGAGAAAGAAGTACGAATACTTCTGGGTGCTACTGCCGATGCAATTTTAAATCTATTGGAAGTCATAGTTCCTCCAGTAGTTCCAGAGTGTTGAGAAACATTATTATTAATTACACTAAATGATACTCCTAAACTTGTAGAACCCTTTGAAACATACATAGAATTTGGAAAATTCAATCCATTAGAAACTCCATAAGGAACTCTGGTTCTTGTATCAGTAGTAATAAAAGGTAAAGTTCCATCAAAGAAAAATGTTCCTTCTGTTTGATTATACCAACTTGAGAAGTTAGTTCCAGTCATTTCAGCAATTTCTGCAGTTCTTGTGACTGTTGCTGTTGTAGTAGGTATATAAGATGTTGGAAATGCTCCTGCTTCTAATTGTGCTCCCCATAGAAAAATAGTTCCATTATTTTGTGACGTATTAGTATTTCTGTAAGGATAAACTCTTGCAGAAGTACAACCAGCAGGAGTTGTAAAAGTATATGAAACTCTTGTCCAAGATTCTGAACTTAAAGTTTGTGTTGGTACAACATCAGCAGCAATAAATGCTGCTCCTGTATTATTATAAACTGCAATTTTATATGAAGATGCTCGGAGAGTTCCTAACTTTACATAAAAAGAAAATGTATAAGTTGTTGATGCGGAACAAGTAAAGTTTTGATACACATAATTTGGAGTAGTAGATAATGCAGTATATGTAAATGCACTTGTAGTACCATCTAATCCAGTTTGATTTGCAGATGGAATTGTATTTGGAAAAGGAGTCCAAACAGCATTTGTAAAGTCATTACTATAAGTCAATAAGTTCTGCCTACTCTCCTCAATCAATAAACCCTTACACTCACCAGTCACAGGGTCATAATCAAATCTTGGTTGGTTTGCAGCAACAGTTTCAATCAAACGATTACGATTGACCCGAGTTCCAATACTTCCTCTGGTGAATGTAATGCGAGGGTCTAACTCTTCTTGCGTGAAATCCAAATCTAAACTTGGACGACATACTGGATAATCTAAATCAACATCACTACGACCTATGAGTATTTTAGCCATATTACCTCGTTAGATATAACATCTCTGCATCGTTTAATGCTTTTGGATAATATTGAAGTGATTTGATGGTTCCATTAATGTATCTAGTACCAAACCCAGAATTATTACCCCAACCAATAGTAATTTCATTAAAAACTTGTGTGGTAATAGATTGTTGTTGATTATAAGTTCCCAAACGATTTAATGATGTTATGCTATTAACAGCATCACAAGAAACTTTAAGTTTATTTTGGTCATATGTAAAACAAAATTTCCCATTATTAATTGGAGAATTTAATGCATAAACACTTCCAGTTGAAGCATTAGTAGTTTGAACAAATGCCTGACCAGTTAATCTATGAACTAATGCAGTTGCTCTATTAACATTCACTCCATAACCATTATATGTTGAATCATTCTTATCTCCAAGATAAAATACGTGCATAGTTCTTTGTAAACCATAAACACTTCCAGTATCTACAGGTGCATTAACATTATAATTTGCAACAACACTTCCCTCAAATTTATTAAAGAATGGAGAGAAATAAGGTTCTTGAAGTCGTGCTAAATCTGGACTTCTTGTGACAGTGGAACCTGATGTTGGGATATAAGAAGTTTCAAATGGTGCCTGTGCTGGTGATACTGCTGATTCTACTTGTGGTCCCCAGATATAAATTCCAGAAGTTCCATCACCACTATAAGTTTGTGTATTGCGATTATTAAAAATTTGAAATGCAAATAATAATGAATTTTGATTTGATTGTCTTGTATAACGACTGGATTGAATAAATCTGTACCAGCCATTTGGATAAGGAACTATCTTTTCATAATTTCTTGTCCATCCAGTACCAACAGAACCAGAAGTCCAAGATGCACTTTTTGGTTTTGCTAATCTAGTTTGATATGTAGCATTTGTAAATGGTGTAAGATAAGCACCATTTACAAAATAAACTCCCAAATCACTATTATTATAATCTTTTACCCAACCCGAAAAAGTAACATCATAAGTAGCACCAGTTGCAATTCCAATCGTATCTAAATTTATAGTACAAAGATTAGAAGTTGAATGAATTATAAAAACTGAATTTGGAATATAAACATTTGCAGGACTTCCATCAGGTGCTAATGTTCCATCAGTTGTAGTAGAAGTATTATTGAGTCCATTAAAAGTTGCACTTGTACTATTCGTAACTAAATTAGTTCTCTGCTCTTCAATCAAAAGTCCTCTACACTCACCACTAATTGGGTCATAATCAAATCTTGGTTGATTTGCTGGTGCCGTCTCAATCAATCCATTCTTATTCACAAAAGTTCCAACCGAACCCCGAGTGAATGTAATGCGTGGGTCTAATTCTTGTGAGTTTGCAAAGTCCAGATTGAGTGTGGGTGATGCTACTGGCGCATTTAAATCAGCACTTTGTATTCCGTCTCTTATAATACTCATACTAACATTACCTGTCTTGCAACTCTAATTGTATTATTGGGATAAGTTGGAGTAATTAACAATCTTGCGTTTGATCCAGAAATGTCAGCAGCAAAGATCCCAAGAATATCATTATTTGCAATTCCAGCATACTCAATATAATCTGCACTTGTTCCATTCTGCAGAACCAATAAGTCACTGACCTGATAGTTTGTTGATACTCCTGCGATTGCATTTGTATATGCAACTTGACCACCGGCATTCGCACTATTGCGATAGAAACCAATCGCAAGTGAGGTTCCTGCGGTAAATGCTGCTTCAACCCCAAGTGAAGTTCCAAGAGTAAATGTTGTAGTTGTTGGAGTTGCAACAACATAATAATCAACACCAGCAGTTAATCCATTTGAGGTTCCTGTAGTTCTTATAATATCGTTTACAAATAGTCCGTGTGTTGTGATCGATGTAAATGTAGAAATTCCACTTGTAGTTATTGTTGTAATTGTATTTGCCAGATCGGTTCTGTTAACGGAAAGAACTGATGCAGTAGAATAATTAGAACCTGAATAATAAACAGTTCCACCAGTTCCTGTGGTTGGTTGCTGAAGAAGTGTGGAACTTGTGATTACTCCATCAAAGATAGTTGCAAGACCTGTTGCAGAAGTTCCAGTTCCACCCAAGAATGTAAGAGATGTTGTTCCAACTCCAACACCAGCAGTATATCCAATACCGGCACTTGTAATAGAACCAAGTGTAAGAATTGCACCAGTTCCATCAGTTGTTCCAACAGAAACTTGAAGACCTGAACCACCTGATGCTGTAAGAACATCACCAGTAGTATAATTTGCACCACCAGAAATAATACTTAATTGTCCTACAGTTCCATTAGAAATTGTAAGAGTTCCTTGTGCTGCAGAACCAGTACCTGAAGAAGTTGTGAAGGTTACATTATATGTTCCTGAAGTATAACCTCTACCACCAGTTGTAATACCACCAAGAGTTGCTATCTGTCCTGGGCAAGTCAGTTGAACGTGATACTTAGCAGAACGGAAGGTTGCGGTTGCAAAAGTATCTACTGCAACTTGTGAGGTTGTTGTGGTTGTGGTGTTTGTAGTTTCAAAGGCAAGTGCATCCTTGACTTGGAGAGTTGCTACTGGATTTGTGGTTCCGAGACCTACATTTCCAGTTGATGGGTTGAATGTGAGTTTTGTAGAAGAAACTCCAACGTTTGTGGAAACTCCAGAAGTTACATCTTCAAATGTGATATAACGAAGTGCGTTTGTAGAAACATCATTAACGACAGTAACTCCACCATTGTTGGAACCTTGAATACCCTGAAGACCTTGAAGTCCCTGAACACCCTGAAGTCCTTGTTGACCTTGAAGACCTTGAGTACCCTGAAGTCCTTGAGTTCCTTGTAATCCTTGAGTACCTTGAAGACCTTGAGTACCTTGAAGACCTTGAGTACCTTGAAGACCTTGAGTACCTTGAGTACCTTGATTACTTAGACCTTGAACACCTTGAAGTCCTTGGGAACCTTGATTACCTACACCTTGAAGACCCTGAAGTCCTTGCGTTCCCTGAAGACCCTGATTTCCTTGAAGACCTTGAGAACCCTGATTAGAAAGACCTTGAAGTCCTTGTCTTCCCTGAAGTCCTTGTAATCCTTGAAGACCTTGAGAACCCTGATTACCTACACCTTGAAGACCCTGAAGTCCTTGCGTTCCCTGAAGTCCTTGTAATCCTTGAAGACCTTGAGAACCCTGATTAGAAAGACCTTGAACTCCTTGCGTTCCCTGAAGTCCTTGAATACCTTGCGAACCTTGTAAAGAAGCAATGTCTAAAGTAATTGTAGCAGTGTTTCCAGCAACAGATGCAGTAATTCCTGCCCCCACAAAGTTTAGTATTGTGGCATTTCCTTTTGAACTTCCTTCATCTTGAATTGCAATAGAAGTTGCAGCACCAGCAGCACTTACTGGTTGCCAACTCCAATTGCCAGCACCATCAGCAACAGGAACTTGATTTGTTCCTCCATAATTTGTTCCATCTGGTGATATTTGATTAACATCAATTTTATTAATCGTTGCAATACCAGAAATATTAATCTGCGGAGAACTGATAGTTGTATCAGTGACTTGCATTCCACCAGCAGCAAGTCTAACACCAAAAGGAACTTGATCAGTTCCAATACCTACTCCATAATTAAATAACCAAGCGTCGGTATTCAGTCCAGTAAAAGTACCGGACTTGACCCACATTATTTGCTTATATGTGGATGGAATATCATCAGTGCCAACACCAGCATTAATATCAAATAATGGACTTCCTTCTGTTGAAGCAACTGCAATACCACCGTGATTTGCTGTTGTATCGTTAGAAATAACAACACCACCTGCAGTTGTTGCAAGGCCAACAATAATATCCTTATCTCTAACAGTTAATGTTGATGCAGCAATAAGAACTGAAGTACCACCAATAGTTACATTTCCGCCAACATAAAGGTTGGATCCGTCAAAGGTTAAGTTTCCAGAACCAGTTGCAGTATTTGTTCCATCTTTATAAAGAACTTGATTAGCAGAACCTCCCACTGGACCCGGAGAACCTTGAAGTCCTTGAAGTCCTTGAGTACCTTGAAGTCCTTGATTACCTTGGGTTCCTTGAAGTCCTTGATTGCCTTGGGTTCCTTGAAGTCCTTGAAGACCCTGGACACCTTGAGTTCCTTGATTACCTTGGGTTCCTTGAAGTCCTTGATTGCCTTGGGTTCCTTGAAGTCCTTGAAGACCCTGGACACCTAGAGTTCCTTGATTACCTTGGGTTCCTTGAAGTCCTTGATTACCTTGGGTTCCTTGAAGTCCTTGATTGCCTTGGGTTCCTTGAAGTCCTTGAAGACCCTGGACACCTTGAGTTCCTTGATTACCTTGGGTTCCTTGAAGTCCTTGATTACCTTGGGTTCCTTGAAGTCCTTGATTACCTTGGGTTCCTTGAAGTCCTTGAAGACCCTGGACACCTTGAGTTCCTTGACGACCCTGGGTTCCTTGAAGTCCTTGATTACCTTGGGTTCCTTGAAGTCCTTGAAGTCCTTGATTACCTTGGGTTCCTTGAAGTCCTTGAAGACCCTGGACACCTTGGGTTCCTTGAAGTCCTTGAAGACCCTGGACACCTTGAGTTCCTTGATTACCTTGGGTTCCTTGAAGTCCTTGATTGCCTTGGGTTCCTTGAAGTCCTTGAAGACCCTGGACACCTTGGGTTCCTTGAAGACCCTGGACACCTTGGGTTCCTTGAAGTCCTTGATTGCCTTGGGTTCCTTGAAGTCCTTGAAGACCCTGGACACCTTGGACACCTTGAGTTCCTTGAAGTCCTTGATTACCTTGGGTTCCTTGAAGTCCTTGATTACCTTGGGTTCCTTGAAGTCCTTGATTACCTTGGGTTCCTTGAAGTCCTTGAAGACCCTGGACACCTTGAGTTCCTTGACGACCCTGGGTTCCTTGAAGTCCTTGATTACCTTGGGTTCCTTGAAGTCCTTGAAGACCCTGGACACCTTGGGTTCCTTGAAGTCCTTGATTACCTTGGGTTCCTTGAAGTCCTTGAAGACCCTGGACACCTTGGGTTCCTTGAAGTCCTTGAAGACCCTGGACACCTTGGACACCTTGAGTGCCCTGTAATCCTTGAGTACCTTGAGTTCCCTGGAGTCCCTGAAGTCCAGCAGCAAATGGAGTCGTCCAACTTACTCCAGCACCAGTAGAAACAAGAATAGATCCACCAGCACCTACTTGATTGTAAGTATCATACAATCCACCACGAAGTCTTGTGTCTCCAGCAACATCCAATTCTTGTGTTGCATTTGTGGTCCCAATACCAACTTTCCCAGTAACCTCTAATACTGTTTGACTTTCAGTATAAGAACTAATACCAACTTTTAGATTTTTCTGGCGGTTACTGAGATACTTTGCCATTTGACGTTATATTAGTTAAGTGTTTCTAAAATACTTGCAATAAATTTCAAATCAGTGGCATTACTGCCTGATAATACTAATCTATCTCCACTCTCTAATACCAATTTTCCCGCAAGAAGATTTGCAGTGTCACTCGCGGAAATTGGAAAATTCTTAAGCATTTCAGTATCAGTTGAACTTCTACGATGAACTAATGAAACATCTTGCGAATTTGCACCAATATTTGCAACTTGTGCTAGAAGAACGACACCTGTATATCCAACAGGTGCGGTATAAACAACCGTTGGTGATGCTGGTACTACCGCTGTAACTGTTTGGAATACATTAAGTGCTAATGCCATTTTTTTAATCTCCTCCTAATGCAAGAATAAATGGTGTCATTGTTGAGAATAAACTCTTAGAATAAAATCTTCCACTAATCGTTCCAGTTTGCTGGTTAATCACAACACCATCACCAATTCTAAAGTTTCCAGAATGATCCGTGCTTGTATAAACAACCAATCCACCATTTCTTGAATCAGTTTCATTTGCTTGAATAGGAACACCCCCATTTTGAGGAAGAGCAGTTGCAATATTAATTCCAGAACCAATATATTCAAGAGAATGACCAGATGCTAATACACGACTTTGCTTAAAGAAAGGAACCGTAGTACCCACTCCCACTGCATAAGGTACATTATCTGTAATTGTAATAGTGCAAATTCCTGCAGAAACAGGAGTAGAACTTGAAATTACATAATAAGTTGGAACAAAATTTGCAGTCCCTATTGCTGTATTTATTCCCACATCAGGAGTACTAAATGTAACTGTTGGTATAGAAGTATATCCTCTTCCATTTGAAATCATTTCAATGTTTACAATTGATCCATTCTTGACTTCCGCTACAGCAGTTGCAGGAATACCCCAAGGAGTTGAAGGATTTCCAATTGTTACATCTGCATTTGTCGTATATCCTGTTCCTCCAGAACTTACAGTTACACTTCCAACGGTATAATAAAGAGTATCAAAATAAATTACTTGGCCATCAAAAGGTCTTGATACATTTATATTAACTGTTCCACCAGATTGATATGTGTGTTGTAAGGTAGAAACACCAACGTAGACTTCAAAAGAAGTTGATGAAGGAACACCAGCAACTTCAAAAACATATCCTTTATTTCCTGATGGATAAGTTACAATTCCTGGTCCAGAGGAACAAGTAAATGCAAGTCCAACAATTGAAACTCCCATTCCAACATTAAAGTTATGATTTGAACCTACTGTAATAGTTGTTAATCCAGTTACATTATCATAATCTGCAGCAGTTACATTTAATGTTGGAACATTTAGATCTAGAACAAATGTATCCGCATTTTCCGATGCAGATGCTGTAATAATTCCAGTATATTTGCGTGGACCTATTCCATCAGCAACTAAAGCATAGTTTCCAAAAGAAGAGTTTGAGTTTGTTAAATCGCAAGCCGAACCAGATCCACAATAAACAGCAGCATCATTACAAATCGTGAACATCGAAACCAACTGAGCATAACCTTCGTTGGTAATCGAACATCCAATACCACCCTGATTGTATTGAGTGTAACTATCAAGAACCATAGACTTTAATGGTCCGATTGCTTTTGATCCATCAATCTTTAATCCAATACTATTTGGAATAAAGTTAGTACAGTTTTGAATATATGGGGACTGACTTGTATATCCAACTTGATTTGGATTGAATGCAAAAATTGCTTTTCCAGAATTCAAAGATCCAGTAAAGGACATTTCTGCAATATAATTACCTTCTAAAACATAGAATAAATCTTCATTTGCATTCTGCGGAGACACTGACACTTCTCTTAAACTATCACCAACAATAGAAACTTGTTTTGGTACTGATAGTGGATTATTTTCTACATAAGATCCAGAACTAACTTTAATAGTTGTTCCTGTTGTTGCTGCTGTGAGAGCTGCTCCAATTGTTCGTTTTGCGTCTCCAAGTCGGAGTCCTGAGTTTGAGTCTGATCCATTTTCTGTAACATAAAGAACATTTGCAACAATTGGTCCAAGATCTCCACCTTGTTGTCCTTGAAGACCTTGAGATCCTTGAAGACCTTGAGATCCTTGAAGACCTTGAGATCCTTGAAGACCTTGAAGACCTTGAAGACCTTGAAGACCTTGAGGTCCTCTAATATTTCCAACATTTACCCAAAGACTGGTGTTGCCATCGTAAATCCACAGATTTCCTGTGTTTGTATCAATAACAGACTCGCCAGAATTTGGTGGATACCAAGAATTGCTTGGGTTATTTAATTCTGTTTGTTCATTTCCTGGTGTTAATGCAAGACTTCCAACGATATTGATTGAAGTACCTACTGGACCCTGAAGACCTTGAAGACCAAAATTTCCTTGAAGTCCTTGAAGTCCTTGTACACCTTGATTACTTAAACCCTGAAGTCCTTGAGAACCTTGAATACCTTGAGTACCCTGTAATCCTTGAGTACCTTGTCTTCCTTGAGAACCTCTTTCTCCTTGAAGACCCTGAAGACCTTGATTGGAGAGACCTTGAAGTCCTTGAAGTCCTTGAGATCCTTGAGATCCTTCTCTACCCTGTATTCCTCTTTGTCCCTGAACACCCTGAAGACCCTGAAGTCCTTGAGAACCTTGAATACCTTGAGTACCCTGTAATCCTTGAGTACCTTGTCTTCCTTGAGTACCTTGTCTTCCTTGAGTACCTTGTATTCCTTGAGTACCTTGAACTCCTTGATTGCTTAAACCTTGAAGTCCTTGTAAACCTTGAACACCTTGTAAACCTTGAGCACCTTGTCTTCCTTGAGTGCCTTGAAGACCTTGAAGTCCTTGAAGACCTTGGGCACCTTGAGAACCTTGAAGACCTTGAGAACCTTGAAGTCCTTGAAGTCCTTGCGTTCCTTGAGCACCTTGTCTCCCCTGAAGACCTTGTGTTCCTTGATTACCTTGATTACCTTGATTACCTTGAGTTCCTTGAAGACCCTGAACTCCTTGATTACCTTGAATTCCTTGAAGTCCTTGAAGACCTTGCGTACCTTGCCTTCCTTGAGTTCCTTGTCTTCCTTGATTTCCCTGAAGACCCTGGAGACCCTGAACTCCTTGATTACCTTGAATTCCTTGAAGTCCTTGAAGACCTTGCGTACCTTGCCTTCCTTGAGTTCCTTGTCTTCCTTGATTTCCCTGAAGACCCTGGAGACCCTGAACTCCTTGATTACCTTGAAGTCCTTGAAGTCCTTGATTGCCTTGAAGTCCTTGATTGCCTTGAAGTCCTTGTCTTCCTTGAGTTCCTTGTCTTCCTTGATTTCCCTGAAGACCCTGAAGTCCTTGAACACCTTGATTAGAAAGTCCTTGAAGACCTTGAAGACCTTGAAGTCCTTGAAGACCTTGAAGTCCTTGAGTACCTTGAGTACCTTGTCTTCCTTGAGTACCTTGTCTTCCTTGAGTACCTTGCAGTCCTTGAATACCGTTTGATCCTTGAACACCCTGATTGGAAAGACCTTGCGTACCTTGTCTTCCTTGAAGTCCTTGCGTTCCTTGGGGACCTTGTGTTCCTTGGAAGTCACTTAATGGTCCCTGAGTTCCTTGAGCTCCCTGAAGACTTGCTGCAGCCTGTGCTATTTTGAGTGTAGGTGAGTAACCAACTGTTACTTTATGTGAAGTACTTCCTAATGATACAGGCATTTAACTTATGCTGAGGGTTGAACTAAAGCATTTCCTTCAATGATTTTTTTTCTCTTTGAGGTATTGGAAATAGTAAAAATATTATAATAATATCTTCCTGGTTTTAACTGGTCAGTAACTGTATTTGCAATTGAAACAACAACTTGACCAGCAGAAGTCACAATTCCAACTCCAAACGATGTTGTAACATTAGCACCAGGAAATTTTGCAAGAGTTGCTTCACAGGAATATCCCAACAAGTCCAATGGAGAACCGTCTGGATTTGTTACAGTAAATACTTCCTCATAATCAGCACCTTGATCAATTGTTATATTAACTGCGGGAACTGCCATCTTTTAAAAGGTTTAAAGTATTTATGATATAATACATACTATAGAATAATAAAAAATATGAGTGAATTTCTTAAAAAAGGTTGGTACTATCTTCCCGAAATTATCACCCCAGAAGAAGCATTAGAGATTAAATATAAAAATTTATGTGGTGCAGTAAGAGAACTTGGAAATCTTAAAGGTCATTGGGATCCAGAAAGAGGAAAAGTATTAACTTGTTATGCTCCACCAACTTGTACTTATATTATGTGGAGAGTCAAACCAATTCTTGAGAAATTAGTTGGAGAAGAACTTTTACCTACTTATTGGTTCTCTACAACTTATCATAAAGGTGGATGGATGAACTGTCATACTGATCGCCCTTCTTGTGAAATATCAGTCACTATGAATATTTGTGGTGATGCTGCTTGGCCTATCAAACTCAAAGATAAGACGGGAAAAAATCGTGCAGTTGTAACACCTGTAGGACACGGAGTTGCTTATCTTGGAACTGAAGTAGAGCACTGGAGAAGTCCTTTAAGAACTCACAAAAATGATCGTTTTATGCAGTTATTTTTACACTTTGTAAGAAAAGGGGGTCAATATGCAGATTATGCATTTGACCGCAGTGATAAGTGTTATCAATTATTGAATATGACTCAACCTACTATACAGGTGGCAATGGGTCGTTAATCATAGGAATACTTCTCAGTTCTGCAACATAAGCATTATATATTGATTGATCTACTGATACTCCATTAGGTGCAGAAGGAAGTTCAAGTGGAAAAGTTGCAGAAGCAGGAAGATCGCGGAGAGATTGTCTCCAATCTTTAAAATCAGTAGCAAGATTAGTTCCTTGCTCTTTTGCTTTGATTACAATCCAATCTGTTTGTGCAAGAAGTTGATCTCTATATTTACGAATAAATTCCCAACGTTTTGCTTCTTGTCTTGCATCATAAGCAGCAATCTCTGCATCCCATTCTGATTGAGTAAGAACTTCTAAACCTTCTACTTCATTAATAGTAGTTGTATCTGGGCAGTTTGCAAGAAAATATTGAATTCCATTTGCATCAGTCAGAGTATAAACTCCTTCAAGACCCTCAATATTTGGACTCATCGTTCCAAACATAGGTCTTGAGAATTGCTCAAGAGTTGTTGCAAAAACGCTTGTATTGTCCCTATCAACCAAGTAATGTTTTACAAGTTGAGTCATTGTTATGTTCTAAAATACTTTCTTGTTATTTATGGAACCTTGATTCCATATTTCTTTTCAATCTCTCTATCTTGTTCTTCTTTTGTCTTAAATCCCTGCACTCGCATCCAGGTTACAAGTGTATAACGATGTCCCGAAATAACTGGTTCTACACAATGTTTATAGTATCTGGAGGATGGAAAACAAACAAGAAGCCCTGGTTCTGGTTTGATCTTAATTCTTAAATCCGGAAAAGAAAAATAACCACCTTCAAAATCATCATTTAAAAAAAGAACTGTAGAAAGATCACGATCTACACTCTTTTTCCACATAGTTGTTCCATCAGGATTTGTCCAAAGTGCTTCTGCATCATAGTGAGGTTTATAGTGCCCTCCTTTTTGATAATAAAGAAGTTGTGGCATTTCACTATCACGAATCTTAAAGTTATAAAAAGGATTGATAACGTGATCAATAATGTTTGCCATCAAGTCGTGAACTTGAGGAAGAATTGGAGTGATATCAGCACATTTAACATCTCTTGATGTTTTATCTACCTTATGTTCTGATTGTTTTGTGAGATTAGTTTTATCAGGATCAAAGACTCCCATCTGCTCTTGTTCGGCAGAGTTTGCAAAGTCAATCAGATATTTACAATTTTCTTTTGTGACAACTTTAGGTTGAATTAAAATATTAGATAGCAAATCATTCATAGGACTAATGATCTAGGTGTTTTATTTAGTTTGCGTTTGAGACTGCTGCTACATATCCTCTTATAAAAGTAAGTTTTTGTGATGGAACAGTAACAGTTTCTGTAGAGAAATCTAAACGATCTATAGTAGAGAATTTTCCATCAGTACCACCACCACCAAAGTATCCATAAGAACTAGTTGAGGATGCTGCTAAGTTATCTCTTGCTTGAGATAACTTAGGTGTTGGTGTTGATACAGTTTCTGTTGAAAAATCTAAACGATCTATGGTGCAAACTTGAATTGGAGTTACATTAACACCACCACCAAAGTAACCATAAGAACTGTTTGAGACTGCTGTTAAACCATCTCTTGCTTGAGATAACTTAGGTGTTGGTGTTGATACTGTTTCTGTAGAGAAATCTAAACGGTCTATGGTAGAAACAAAAGAAGAGGTATTACCGCCACCAAAATAACCATAAGAATTACTTGAGACTGCTGCTAAACCGAATCTTGCTTGAGATAACTTAGGTGTTGGTACTGATACGGTTTCTGTTGAGAAATCTAAACGATCTATAGTACAATATGCAGGTGTTGAAATATTTTTTATTGCTCCACCACCAAAGTAACCATAAGAACTACTTGAGGTTGCAGATAATGCTGTTCTTGATATTGATAACTTAGGTGTTGGTACTGATGTAGTTTCTGTAGAGAAATCTAAACGGTCTATGGTTGAGTAAGTTGTGGGAGTGGAATTTAAATAACCACCACCAAAGTATCCATAAGAACTACTTGAGGTTGCTGCAAATCCATAGTTTGCTTGAGATAACTTAGGTGTTGGCGTTGTTACTGTTTCTGTAGAGAAATCTAAACGATCTATAGTAGAATAAACAGGAGTATTACTTGTTCCACTACCACCACCCCAATAACCATAAGTTGCAGAACCAACTCTGCGGGTTCCGATTCCTCCTGATACTGCTGCTAATGCTAGTCTTGCTTGAGATA
>Ga0315909_10001036_pt1 | contig 37563 bp, 28 predicted proteins | sample LakEriMetagenome_11_FD_203527 | JGI IMG/M metagenome (GOLD analysis project Ga0315909, IMG submission 203527) | Freshwater fungal communities from buoy surface, Lake Erie, Ohio, United States - Buoy 2 MA125 | ecosystem: Environmental > Aquatic > Freshwater > Lake | place: USA: Lake Erie, Ohio... | reverse complement strand
TAAAATAAATAAGTTATTAAAATACAATTACTTATAAACCTTAACCAGGATTACCTCGCTTTGCTCGGTGATCTTATAAATCCAATAATAATAAAATTTTGCTAGGATTACCTCGCTTTGCTCGGTGATCTTATAAATCCAATAATAATAAAATTTTGCGAGGATTACCTCGCTTTGCTCGGTGATCTTATAAATCCAATAATAATAAAATTTTGCTAGGATTACCTCGCTTTGCTCGGTGATCTTATAAATCCAATAATAATAAAATTTAGCTAGGATTACCTCGCTTTGCTCGGTGATCCTATTCTTTAGAGAAATCCCAGCATAAAAAAGTCAACAGTATCGTTGTTGTTATTATAATTAATAATGATTCATTGCTGCGCAATGAATAGGCTGCTCGGGTTATTCAAATTTCAAGCAAGCTTGAATTTGACTTCACCCTTCGCCGCCTTTTGTTTCACAAACATCATTAAATGAAAAAAGCCAACATTTCTGTTGACTTTTTCTTTGGTTGCCTGACCTGGATTCGAACCAAGACAAACTGCACCAAAAACAGTTGTGCTACCGTTACACCATCAGGCAATCCTATTCCATTCTGAGAATGGAGTGCAAAAATAGGGGTCAGCGTAAAATTTTCCAAATATTTATGTGTTTTAGGCCCATTATTATCAATTTGAGTTAACTTAACTAGCTAAATCCATTTTCAATATAAAAATTTTAAGTTATGGGATACAAATTACTACTGTTGACCGCCTTTATTGCCTGTTTATTTTTGCTTTCATTTAGGACGGATAAAAAGAAAAAAATTGTGTTTTTTGGTGATTCTATTACACAAGCCGCAGTTAAAAAAGGAGGCTTTATTGATTTGATGCAAACCATGCTTCAACAAAAAGGCATTGATCAAAATTTTGAATTGATTGGTGCTGGCATTGGCGGTAATAAAATCTATGATTTGTATTTGCGCATCGAAAATGATGTTTTAGTTAAAAAGCCAGATGTGGTTGTTGTGTACATTGGTGTAAATGATGTTTGGCATAAAGCAAGTTCAGGCACAGGAACCGATTTTGATAAATTTGGTAAGTTTTATGATGCTGTAATTAAAAAGATTCAAAATCTAGGCGCTAAAGTTATTTTAGTAACACCAGCAGCGATAGGAGAGAAACATGATTATAGCAATACACAAGATGGTGACTTAAATTCATATAGTAACTGGATTCGTCAATATGCGGCTTCCAACAATATTGTATTAGTTGATTTAAGAAAAATATTTCATGATTATAGCGTAGCGAACAATCCCAATAATGTTGCCAAAGGTATTTTAACTACAGACGGCGTGCACTTAAACGAAAAAGGGGACGCCTTAGTCGCAGAAGAATTATGGAAAGTGCTTCAATAAACCAATAAAATTTTCCTGTAGCATTTGAGTAGAACAATGTAGCAGGTTTATGTGGATCATCTTATTATAACAAAGGGTCCCTCCGAGCAATCGGAGGGACCCTTTGTTTAACTGCAAACTATTTTGAAATTCTTTATTAAGATGCTTTTATAAAGTAGTAATTCTTTTTACCTTTTTGGATAAGCAAATATTTACCTTGTAATAAATGGGTGGTATTCACCACAGTAAAATCGGTACTAATTTTTTCCTTATTAATACTCAAACCTCCGGCCTGCCACATTTTACGGGCTTCGCCTTTGCTTGGGAATATCTGGGTGTCCGCTAATAAGCTCACAAAATCGTATCCTTCTGAAAGTTGTGCTAATGTGATATTTGCAGTTGGAACGCCTTCCATGACTTGTAATAATTGCGATTCGTTCAAGGATTGTAAAACCTCGGTGGTTGCGTTTCCAAATAAAATTTCAGTTGCGCGAATGGCAAAAGCCAAATCATCAGCACTATGCACTAGGGTCGTTAATTCGGCTGCTAATTTTTTTTGTAAAATTCTTAATTGCGGGGCTTGCTCGTGTTCGGTTAGTAATTGATCAATGGTTTCCATAGGAAGTAAAGTGAAAATCTTGATCCACTTTTTTGCATCCTCATCACTTGCGTTTAACCAAAATTGATAAAATTGGTAAGGCGAGGTTTTATTTGCATCTAACCATACATTTCCTTTTTCTGTTTTCCCAAATTTGCCACCATCGGCTTTTGTAATTAATGGGCAGGTAAATGCAAATGCTTCTCCACCCATTTTGCGGCGTATAATTTCAGTACCTGTAGTAATATTACCCCACTGGTCACTGCCGCCCATTTGCACTTTACAATTTTTATTTTTATACAACCAATAAAAATCGTAGCCCTGCACTAATTGGTAAGTAAATTCAGTAAAGCTCATACCGGTATCACCTTCAATTCTTTTTTTAACACTATCCTTCGCCATCATGTAGTTCACCGTAATATGCTTTCCTACTTCTCTGATAAAATCTAAAAAACTAAAATCTTTAAACCAATCATAGTTGTTGACCATTTCTGCAGCATTGGGCATGCTTGGGTCAAAGTTTAAAAAATGTGCAAGTTGTTTTTTAACACCCGCTAAATTAAATTGTAAAGTTTCTTCACTCAATAAATTTCTTTCTTCGCTTTTACCACTTGGGTCGCCCACCATTCCTGTCGCACCACCAACTAATGCATATGGTTTATGTCCTGCTCTTTGTAAATGCATTAATAATAAGATGGGTACCAAACTACCTATATGCAAGCTGTCTGACGTGGGGTCAAAGCCAATATATCCTGAAACAGTTTCCTTTTCGAAAAGTTCCTCAGTCCCAGGCATTATATCTTGAATCATTCCTCTCCAACGTAATTCTTGTATTAAGGTCATAGTTTATACTTTAGGCAAAAATAACTACTAAAAAGCAATATTTTTGCATCATGAACCCAACAACACCCACAATCGGGGAAGGAACCCGAATTTTACACTTTTTATTGGATACCATTTTGATCACTATTTTAACCTATGCAATATATAGCTGGTACAATTTTCAAGTAATGTATTGGAACTATACACCCGTGCAATTTGGGTATTTCTTTTTTGGGGTCACCTGGGTTTATATCTTTTTATTTGAATGGATTTTTTTACAAACCCCAGCCAAGATGATGACGGGAACCAAGGTGATTGCCACAAAAGGCAAGCGCCCCAATATGGGACAATTTTTTATTAGAGCTACAATACGCACTACTATAATTTCCATGTTTGGTTTAGCATGGAATGACCAACCCCTGCATGATACTTTTTCAAAAACGATACTAGTAAGAAAGTCAAAATAAATTCATTCCTTAATTCGCAACTTTAATGTAGTGGGCGAAATGTACATTTGTAAAATTTTTTAAATGGCTAAAATTGGAATAAATATTGCTACTGGTAGTTTACAACAATCCGAAATTATCGTGGGGATTGATTTAGGTACGACCAATAGTTTGGTGGCCATTATACATCCTGATACAAAATTACCCACTGCATTAAAGGAATTTGATGGCAGTAGTATTGTGCCAAGCGTGGTGCATTTTGATGCTTTTGGCAATGTAGCAGTAGGAGAAGCCGCGAAACCTTTTTTAGAATCGGATCCTCAAAATACCATCTTTAGTGCCAAACGATTAATGGGGAAAAGTCATTATGACATTCGGGAACACCAGGATTTTTTTGCTTATAAAATCATTGATGATAATAGAGATAGTTTGGTTAAAGTGCAAGTGGGAAATACTTTTTATTCGCCCATTGATTTGTCTTCTTATATTTTAGCGGAATTAAAAAAACGTGCCGAACATATTTTAAAAACACCAGTAACGAAAGCAGTGATAACAGTGCCTGCGTACTTTAATGATACACAACGTCAGGCGACACGTGATGCAGGAAAATTAGCAGGACTCGATGTGTTGCGTATTATCAATGAGCCTACTGCTGCTAGCTTAGCGTATGGTTTGGGATTGGATCCAACGGAAGAAAAAACAATTGCAGTATATGATTTAGGCGGTGGCACATTTGATATTTCCATATTGCAAATCTCGAATGGTATTTTTGAAGTATTAAGTACCAATGGGGATACTTATTTAGGCGGAGATGATTTAGATCGTGCGATTATTGAATATTGGATGAAGCAAATGGGGGTGGATCATTTAGAAGATCATAAAACGCTAAAAATACAATTAAGATTAGCGGCTGAAAAAGCAAAAATCGCTTTGTCATCTGCTGATTATTTTGAAACTGAATTTGCGGGTGAAACAGTATCCATCTCCAAACAAATATTTGAAGATTTAATTACACCGATCGTTCAAAAGACCATGGAATGTTGCGCGCGCGCGATGAAGGATGCACAATTAAATATTTCAGATATTAATACGGTACTGATGGTAGGCGGTAGCACCCGTGTACCTTTTGTAAAACAAAAAGTGGCAGATTTTTTTGCGCAACCCGTGAATGATTCTGTGAATCCAGATGAAGTAGTTGCTTTAGGGGCAGCGGTGCAAGCTGATATTTTAGCAGGTAATAATTCATCCATGCTATTATTAGATATCACCCCATTAAGTTTAGGCATTGAAACCATGGGTGGCTTGATGGATGTATTGCTTCCACGTAATGCTAAAATACCTACACAGGCTTCCAGACAGTACACCACACAAAAAGATGCACAAACAGGAATTAACATTTCAGTATATCAAGGAGAGCGTGATTTGGTGAAGGACAATCGTCAATTGGGTGCGTTTACTTTAAAAGGTATTCCTTCCATGCCAGCAGGTTTGCCAAAAGTGGAAGTGCGTTTTTTAATAAACGCAGATGGAATTTTACAGGTAAGTGCGAAAGAATTGAGAAGCGGAGTAAGTCAAACGATTGATATAAAACCACAGTATGGTTTAACGGATGAAGAAGTGGAGCAAAGATTATTGGAAAGTTTAACCCATGCCAAAGCCGATATTAGTGTGCGTGCTTTAGTAGAGGCGAGAACCGAAGCCGAGCAAATGTTGGACGTGACGGAAAAGTTTTTGGTAAAGAATGCGGCATTTTTAACCCAGGAGGAGCTGACCAAAACTGCCCAAGCGATGCAAGCCTTACAGTTGGCGATCACCATGGAGGACAAGAACTTAATTCAGACTAAAACGGAGGAATTAAACGATATTTCACGCCCATTTGCCGAGAGGGTAATGGATCAGGCCATTTCGGGGGCCATGAAAGGGAAGAATATTGAGGATAAAGATTTATAGTAAATTTGGTATTTTCAAAAGGAATCCTATCTTTGCCATCCAATTTTCATTTGCCTTTAATAAAATATAAGGCTATGAAAATCAAATTTTATTTTTTTAAAAAACGCCTGAGGAGGTATATATTATGTTAATTATAGATTCAAAAGATTGCGAGAACATTGACAAAGCGCTTAAGAAGTACAAAAAGAAGTTTGAAAAAAGTAAAACTTTATTAAAGTTACGTGCGCGTCAAGCTTATGTAAAACCATCAGTACAACGTCGTTTCGAAGTATTGAAAGCTGTTTACAAGCAACAAATTTTCAGCGGAAAAATCGAAGGATAAGCCAAAACCTTCCTTTTATATATTATTTAAGTAGCCTAAAAGTTTCCTAACTTTAGGCTACTTTTTTTATGTCATTACACACCCGTTATACACCATTAAATGCCTTTTTAAGCTACCTACAGTTTGAAAAAAGGTATTCCGTGCATACGATAACGGCTTACACGAATGATCTAATCCAATTTTTTGACTTTGTTGAATCCCAATATGACAAATTTGAATTGGAGCAGGTGTCTGGCACCATGGTGCGCACTTGGTTGGCATCCTTGAAGGAAGCGGAATTAACAGGTAAATCCCTGAACCGAAAAATATCTTCTTTAAAATCCTTTTTCAAATTTCAGATACAAAAGGGGGCATTAACTAAAAGCCCAATGGAAACAGTAACGAGTCCTAAAATTAGTAAGCGTTTGCCTGCCTTTGTTGCCGAAAATGACATTGAACAATTGTTGCTGAATTTATCATTTGCAGAAGGGTGGAAGGGCTTTACTGAAAAAATGGTGATTCAATTATTTTATGCCACAGGCATGCGTTTAAGTGAATTAATTCAATGCAAACAAAATAATGTTGATCTAGGAAAAAAACAAATCAAAGTTTTAGGAAAAGGAAATAAGGAACGCATACTTCCTATTAGTGCAGGATTGGCTTTGGAATTAAAAAAATACATACAACAAAAACCGGAGGAAGCGCAAGGGGTACCTACTTTATTTGTGACAGAAAAGGGGAAGCCCTTACAACCCAGAGCCGTATATACTTTTGTAAAATTTTATTTATCCCAGGTGACTACATTACAAAAAAAGAGTCCCCATGTTTTACGACACAGTTTTGCAACGCATTTGATGAATAACGGCGCCGATTTAAATGCAGTCAAGGAATTGCTGGGGCACAGCAGTCTAGCTGCTACCCAGGTGTATACCCATAATACCATTGAAAAATTAAAGGAAGTTTTTGCCAAAGCGCATCCCAAAGCCTAACCTATCTCAAGAATTTATGTTGCCGCGTATGACATTCATCATACCGTATCCTAAAGTTTTCATAAATCCTTTTTTTACTTGAAAATTATTATTAAAAGTGTTAACTTACTATTGCAGGCGAAAATGAAATAATAGCCTGATCAGTTCTTTTAATTTATCATTTTTAAATTATTATTTTATGAACATTAGTATTCAAACAGTGCATTTTGATGCAGACAAAAAGTTGTTAGAATTTGTGCAAAAAAAATTAGACAAATTAGCAACATTTCATGATCGAATAACCAAGGTGGAAGTGTATTTAAAATTGGAAAGTTTGGCCCATACAATTAAAGAAAAAGTAGTCGAAATTAAAATTCATATACCAAAACAAGATTGCTTTGTAAAAGCAAGTGCCACCAGTTTTCAAACAGCATTTGATCATGCATTTGATTCTATCACCAATCAATTAAAAAAGAAAAAAGAGCGTATCGCCGCTTAATCATAAAATTTTCAAGCAAGTTTCGTAGCCCATTGTTTCATTTTTTAAAGAGACAATGGGCTTTTTTGTTTTCCAATTTTGTTCGATTTAACCAATTAGAGCCCTGAATTTGATATTATTTTGATTTTTACCTTGCTTTTGGGATAAAATATTGCCCTAAAATTTTGATAAATAAAGAATTCCATTACCTTTGCCATCCCAAAATTTGGGGATCGTTCTTTTATGACTTGCCGGAATAGCTCAGTTGGTAGAGCAGCTGATTTGTAATCAGCAGGTCGCGGGTTCGAGTCCCATTTCCGGCTCAAATTGGGTGTGCAATAATTCAGGGGCAGATGGCCGAGTGGTTAAAGGCGACAGACTGTAAATCTGTTCTCTCACGAGTACGTAGGTTCGAACCCTACTCTGCCCACAAAATTTGTTGTATTTTGCAACCTTGTTGAAAGGGGAGAAGGCAACAAATTTGAGTTCTTTTAGAAAAGGAGAAAATGCGGGAGTAGCTCATTTGGTAGAGCGATAGCCTTCCAAGCTATAGGTGGCCAGTTCGAGCCTGGTCTCCCGCTCCAATTGGATTAGTTGATGGGAACGAGGGGAAAGTCGGTATGCTTAACGCCGTTGTGGCTCAGTGGTAGAGCACTTCCTTGGTAAGGAAGAGGTCGTGAGTTCGATTCTCATCAACGGCTCAAAAGAGAGAAAAAGGAGTTGAAGCGTAAGAAAAAGTGAATAGAACTAGGTGGTGTGAGAAGGTTGATTTAATTTTGAAAGCTATGGTTGATGGACTCGGTGGTCTATTAACGGCAATTATAAAAATAACATAAAAACAAATAAAGATGTCTAAAGAGACCTTTAAGAGGGAGAAACCCCACGTAAACGTTGGAACTATTGGCCACGTTGACCATGGTAAAACAACATTAACTGCAGCCATCACAGATGTATTATCTAAAAGAGGCTTAGCAGCAAAGAAAAACTACGATGAAATTGATGGTGCGCCAGAAGAAAAAGAGCGTGGTATCACTATCAATACTGCACACGTAGAATATCAAACTGACACACGTCACTATGCACACGTTGACTGTCCAGGTCACGCGGATTATGTTAAAAACATGATCACTGGTGCTGCTCAAATGGATGGCGCTATTCTTGTAGTTGCGGCTACAGATGGTCCTATGCCTCAAACAAAAGAGCACATCTTGTTGGCACGTCAGGTAGGTGTTCCTCAAATCGTAGTATTCATGAACAAAGTTGACTTAGTTGATGATCCTGAATTATTAGACTTAGTTGAAATGGAAGTTCGTGATTTATTAACTTCTTACGGTTTTGATGGTGAAAAAACACCAATCATCCGTGGATCAGCTACAGGAGCTTTATCTGGAGACCCAAAATGGTTAGATGCTGTAACAGAATTAATGAACGCAGTAGATACTTATATTCCTTTGCCTCCTCGTCCTATTGATCAACCATTCTTGATGTCTGTAGAGGACGTTTTCTCGATCACTGGTCGTGGAACAGTTGCTACAGGTCGTATTGAGCGTGGTATTGTTAAAGTAGGTGAGGCTGTAGAAATCGTAGGTTTGATGGATGCGCCAATGAGCTCAACCGTAACTGGAGTTGAGATGTTCAAAAAATTATTGGATCAAGGTCAAGCTGGTGATAACGCAGGTTTATTATTACGTGGTATTGAGAAAAAAGATATCCGTCGTGGTATGGTAATTTGTGCACCAAAAACAATTACACCGCATACTGACTTCAAAGCTGAGGTTTATGTATTATCAAAAGAAGAAGGTGGACGTCATACTCCATTCTTTAATAAATACCGTCCTCAATTCTACTTCCGTACTACGGATGTAACTGGAGAGTGTTCTTTACCAGAAGGAACTGAGATGGTTATGCCTGGTGATAACGTTAGTATCAGTGTTAAATTGATCCAACCTATCGCAATGGAAAAAGGATTGAAGTTCGCTATCCGTGAGGGTGGAAGAACGGTAGGAGCTGGTCAAGTTACTGAGATCGTAAAGTAATTTAACTAAACATAATAACTGAAAGTCTTTGGTTCAAGCGTTTGCTTTTGCCAGAGACTTTTGGTTCATACGGGCATGGTGCAACGGTAGCATACGGGTCTCCAAAACCTTTGATCTGGGTTCGAATCCTAGTGCCCGTGCGAATGAATTGTGGAAGAATTGGTATATTGAGCAAAATTTGAGAATAAAATAGAAATATAAACTGTCTAGTTATGAATAAAATCGCCAACTATTTCAAGGAAAGTTACTTGGAATTACAGGAAAAAGTTACTTGGCCTACATGGACCAACCTACAACAAAGTACGGTCATCGTGTTGGTAGGAACTTTAATCATAACCACTTTAGTATGGTTAATGGATTTTTCAAGCAATCAATTACTAAAGTTGATTTACTCATTATTTAAGTAACCCATGGAAACAGAAATATTAGATACACCCGTTACACCTGCTACGAAAGCTGCGCCAGATACAAAATGGTTTGTGCTTCGTGTGGTTAGTGGAAAGGAAAAAAAGATTAAAGAATACCTTGATAAAGATATTCTTCGCAATAACTGGCAAAACATCATTAAGCAAATCTTTCTTCCAATGGAGAAAGTATACAAAGTGCAAAATGGTAAAAAAGTAATGCGCGAAAAAAACTATTTCCCAGGATATGTAATGATGGAAGTGGTGGATGCCAATGGCAGCGGGCGTTTGGCGGATGACATTGTGATGCATATCAGTAACATTACTAATGTAATGCATTTTTTAACCGATGGAAAAGGTTCAAAAGGCAATATTATATCTTTAAGAAAATCAGAAGTAAACAAAATGTTAGGTAAGGTGGATGAGATGAACGACTTAGGTGGTTCTATCAGCGAGCCATTCATTTTGGGAGAAACTGTAAAAATAATTGAGGGACCTTTCAATGACTTCAATGGCGTCATAGAAGAGGTGAATGAAGAAAAGAAGAAATTGAAAGTGACCGTGAAAATATTCGGTCGATCTACCCCAGTGGAATTAAATTACATGCAGGTAGAGAAACTGAGTTAGAAGGAAAAAGGTAAAAAGGTCCCCTCAAAGCAATTTGGGGGGATTTTTTTTGGCCAAATCCCAAGATCCTCGTACATTTGCCGTCCAATTTACACTTTTCGAAGTGTGGGTATTTGGGAGTATCGTCCAATTGGCGATACGCTTAACCAAAAAAACATAAAAAAATGGCAAAAGAAATCTCCGGCTACGTAAAGCTGCAGGTGAAAGGTGGTCAAGCCAATCCTGCGCCTCCAGTAGGTCCAGCCCTGGGTTCAAAAGGGGTAAACATTATGGAGTTCTGTAAGCAATTCAATGCTAGAACTCAAGACAAACAAGGAAAAGTGGTTCCTGTTTTAATTACAGTTTATACCGACAAGTCTTTTGACTTCGTTATCAAAACTGCACCAGCTCCAGTTCAATTAATGGAAGCTGCAAAAATTCAAAAAGGTTCTAAAGAAAGTAACCGCGACAAAGTAGGTAAAGTTACTTGGGCGCAAGTTGAAGTTATTGCTAAAGATAAAATGGAGGATTTAAATGCCTTCACTTTAAACAGTGCAATGAGTATGGTTGCTGGAACTGCACGCTCAATGGGTATTACTGTTGACGGTAAAGCACCTTGGGAAAACTAATTTTATTCACCACAAATATTAATGAACATGTCATTGACTAAAAAAAGAAAAGTTGCGGTAGCGAAGGTGGATAAGAATAAATTTTATTCCCTTAAAGATGCTTCTACACTTGTAAAAGAAATTAATTGCACAAAATTCGATAGCTCTGTTGATTTACACATTCGTTTAGGCGTAGATCCTAAAAAAGCGGATCAACAAGTGCGTGGTACAGTATCTCTTCCGCATGGAACAGGTCGTACTAAAAAAGTATTGGTATTATGTACACCAGATAAGGAAGCGGCTGCTCGTGAAGCAGGTGCTGATTATGTTGGTTTAGATGAGTTTGTTGCTAAAATTGAAGGCGGTTGGGTAGATATGGATGTAATTATCGCAACACCAGCTGTAATGCCTAAAATTGGTAAATTAGGAAAGGTTTTAGGACCACGTAACTTAATGCCAAACCCAAAAACTGGTACAGTAACAAATGATGTTGCTGCAGCAGTGAATGAAGTTAAAGGCGGTAAGATTGCATTTAAAGTTGATAAAGCAGGTATCGTGCATGCTTCAATAGGTCGTGTATCTTTTTCTGCTGAAAAGATTGCAGAAAATAGTTCTGAATTATTGAATGCAATTATCAAATTAAAACCATCTTCTTCAAAAGGTACTTATTTGAAAGGGGTGAGCATGGCTTCAACAATGAGCCCAGGCATTTCGTTGGAAACAAAATCATTAATGAACTAATCCTGGTGATCCGTAAGGAATTGACCCGGGTAACAAAATAAAATTAGTTATGACCAAAGATCAAAAAAATGAAGTGATTGTACTTTTAAAAGAAAAGTTCAATCAATATAATAACTTCTATATCACAGATACAGAATCTTTGAGCGTAGAACAAATTTCTAATTTACGTCGTACTTGTTTTAATAAGCAAGTAGAGATGAAAGTGGCTAAAAACACTTTGATCCGTAAAGCATTAGAAAGTTTGGACAGCGAGAAGTATGCAGGTTTGTTTGATTCATTAAACAATGTAACTGCATTAATGTTTTCTGAAAATCCAAAGGATCCAGCTGTGATCATTAGCGCTTTCAGAAAAGTAAATAATGGTGACAGACCTACTTTAAAAGCAGCTTTCATTAATGGTGACATTTTTGTAGGCGATAATTCATTAGTAGCATTAACTAACATTAAGACTAAGAATGAATTAATTGGCGAGGTGATTGGATTATTACAATCTCCAGCTAAGCGCGTAATCGCTGCTTTATTAAACCACGCTGAAAACGGTAGTACTGCTACAGAAAAAGAAGTAGTTGCTGCAGCAGTGGAAGTAGCAGTTGCAGAAGCAGCACCAGCTGAAGCGCCTGCAGCAGAAGCAGCACCGGAAGCAGCAGCTGAATAAGCAGCTGAATAAGCCAGCTTCCCAATAAGAATTTTAAATGCAGAGGGCTCGAATGAGTTTCTGTTTTTATATTGTTAACATAATTTTTTTAAACCTTCCGCTGGAGCATATGCTTTGAAAGCGGAAAAAATTGAAACAACATGGCAGACGTAAAAAAAATAGCCGAACAATTAGTAGGCTTAACAGTGAAAGAAGTACAAGAGTTAGCAGACGTTTTAAAAGCGGACTACGGTATCGAACCAGCAGCAGCAGCAGTAGTTGTAGCAGCAGGTGGTGGTGCTGAAGCAGCAGCTGAAAAAACAGCTTTTGATGTTATCTTAACATCAGCAGGTGCTAGCAAATTGAACGTAGTTAAAATCGTTAAAGATTTAACAGGTCTTGGCTTGAAAGAAGCTAAAGATTTAGTTGATGGCGCTCCAAAAGCGATCAAAGAAGGCGTTTCAAGAGCAGAAGCTGATGAAATCGCTGGCAAATTGAAAGAAGCAGGTGCTGAAGTTGAAGTAAAGTAATTTACCCGACTTAGGTCCTAAAAATATAACCCTGACACGAGTAATCGCGTCAGGGTTTTTTGTATGCGCAATTTTCCAGATTGTTAAATAATCCTTAAGCTTCGCCAAAGGGGGTAGAATAGAGAATTTATATTATATATTTTATTTATATACTTATTTATTATATAGCAATTAAATATGTATAATAAAAAATTAAATATGTCATAATTGCTTATTTTGGCATTTTTTCTCAAAAAATCCTCGAAATCAATGCTTTTGGTACAAAATTTGTTTTTAAAAGTCCCCACCATTCCTTAACTTTGCAATCCTTTATTTTGGGCGTGTAGTATAGTGTTATTGCAGTTCGGCAACGAGTTGTAATATTTTCTATTTTATACTTGAGAATAATTCTCCCCAAAAATTATATTTCAATAAAACCTGGTTTATACCGTATGTCTACAACAAACTTGAACAACAGAGTCAACTTTGGTAAAATCAAACACGTTGCCGAAGCACCAGACTTACTTGACATTCAGTTAGAATCTTTCAAAGAATTCTTTCAATTAGAAACAACACCTGATCGCAGAAATGTGGAAGGATTGTTCCGTGTGTTTAAGGAAAATTTTCCTATCACTGACACGCGTAACATTTTCGTTTTAGAATTTTTGGATTATTTTATCGATCCGCCACGCTACACTATTGATGAGTGTATGGAACGTGGTTTAACTTACGCGGTGCCTTTAAAAGCAAAATTGCGTTTAAGTTGTAATGACGAAGAGCACGTTGATTTCCAAACCATCGTACAGGATGTATTCTTAGGAAACATTCCTTACATGACACCGCGCGGAACCTTTGTAATTAATGGTGCTGAGCGTGTAGTGGTTTCTCAATTGCATCGTTCACCAGGTGTGTTCTTTGGACAATCAACACATCCGAATGGAACTAAAATATATTCTGCTCGTGTAATTCCTTTCAAAGGTGCATGGATGGAATTTGCTACTGATATCAACAACGTCATGTATGCTTACATCGACCGTAAGAAAAAATTCCCTGTAACAACATTGTTACGTTCTATTGGTTTTGAAACTGATAAGGATATTTTGGAATTATTCGGAATGGCGGATGAAGTTAAAGCAGATAAAAAAACTTTAGCAAATCAGATTGGTCGCAAATTAGCTGCGCGTGTTTTAAGAACATGGGTAGAAGATTTTGTGGATGAAGATACAGGTGAGGTAGTAAGTATCGAACGTAATGAAATTGTTTTAGAGCGTGATACTGTACTTGACCAAGATTCAGTAAATCTAATTATTGAAATGGGCGCGAAAAGCGTTTTCATTCAAAAGGAAGATGTGGGTGGTGATTATGCAATCATCTACAACACATTGAATAAGGATACCTCAAACTCTGAGTTGGAAGCGGTACAACATATTTACCGTCAATTAAGAGGAGCTGATGCCCCAGATAATGAAACAGCACGTGGTATTATTGATAAATTGTTCTTCTCTGATAAGCGTTATGATTTAGGAGAAGTAGGTCGTTACAAAATCAATAAAAAATTAGGACACGATTTAGGTTTCCAAAAAAAGGTATTAACTAAAAACGATATTATCGAGATTGTTAAATATTTAGTTCGTTTAACCAATGGTAAAGCAGAGGTGGACGATATTGATCATTTAAGCAATCGTCGTGTTCGTACAGTTGGTGAGCAATTGTATGCACAGTTCGGAGTAGGTTTAGCGCGTATGGCGCGTACCATTCGTGAGCGTATGAACGTTCGTGACAATGAGGTATTTACGCCAGTTGATTTGATCAACGCACGTACTTTATCTTCTGTTATTAATTCGTTCTTCGGTACTTCACAGTTATCACAATTTTTAGACCAAACAAATCCATTAAGTGAGATCACGCATAAGCGTCGTATCTCCGCATTAGGACCCGGTGGTTTAAGTCGTGAGCGTGCAGGTTTCGAGGTTCGTGACGTTCACTATTCTCACTACGGTCGTTTATGTACAATTGAAACTCCAGAAGGACCGAACATTGGTTTGATTTCTACTTTGTGTGTACACGCAAAAATCAATGACATGGGCTTCATCCAAACACCTTACCGTAAAGTTGAAAATGGTAAAGTGAACATGAAGAACTTGAGTTACTTAAGTGCAGAGGAAGAAGAAAATAAAAAAATCGCACAGTCAAATACAAACTTAACTGATAAGGGTGAGTTTGCTGCAGACAAAGTGGTATCTCGTGATACTGGTGATTTTCCAATATTAGATAAGGAACAAGTTGAATTTATGGATGTGGCGCCAAATCAGATTGTTGGTTTGAGTGCATCTTTAATTCCTTTCTTAGAGCATGATGATGCGAACCGTGCGTTGATGGGATCAAACATGCAACGTCAAGCGGTACCGTTAATTCGTCCAGAAGTTCCAATTGTTGGAACAGGTTTGGAAGGAAAGGCGGCACGTGATGCGCGTATTCAATTACATTCTGATGGCGATGGCGTTATTGAATTTGTGGATGCGAATGAAATTCATGTTCGTTATAGCAGAAATGAAATGGATCGTTTAGTGAGCTTTAACGAGGACTTAATTGTTTATAAATTAACGAAGTTCATCAAAACCAACCAATCTACTTGTATCAACCTGCGTCCTGCTGTTAAAAAAGGACAAAAGGTGAAAAAAGGTGATTTCTTAACGGAAGGTTATGCGACTAAAGATGGTGAGGTTGCATTGGGTCGTAACTTACAAGTGGCGTTCATGCCATGGAAAGGTTACAACTTTGAGGATGCGATTGTAATCAGCGAAAGAGTAGTACGTGAAGATTTATTCACTTCTATTCACATTGATGAATATGAATTAGAAGTACGTGATACGAAATTAGGAGAGGAAGAATTAACTTCTGATATTCCGAACGTTTCTGAAGAAGCTACAAAAGATTTAGACGAGCATGGTATTATCCGTATCGGAGCTACCGTGAAGGAAGGTGATATATTAATCGGAAAGATTACTCCTAAAGGAGAATCTGATCCAACACCAGAAGAAAAATTATTGCGTGCCATCTTTGGTGACAAAGCAGGTGATGCAAAAGATGCTTCTTTAAAAGCACCTAATGGAACAGAGGGTGTGGTGATTGATAAAAAATTATTCCAACGCGCTAAAAAAGATAAGAGTGGTAAAGTGCGTGAAAAAGCATTGTTAGATAAAGTTGAAAAAGTACACGAGCAAAATGATATTTCTTTAAAAGAATTGTTAGTTGAAAAATTACAAACTTTATTGAAGGATCATACAACACCTGGTGTAGTTAACAACTTTGGTGAAACATTAATTCCAAAAGGAAGCAAGTTCAATCCTAAAAATTTAGCACCTATTGATTATCAAAACGTAAATCCATTAGGATGGACGGGCGATAAAAAAGTAGATGACTTAGTAAACACTTTGTTGCATAATTATAGCATTAAGTACAATGAAGAATTAGGTCGTTACAAGCGTGAGAAGTTCAACATTTCCATTGGTGATGAATTACCAGCAGGTGTGTTGAAATTAGCTAAAGTTTATTTGGCTGTTAAGCGTAAATTAAAAGTGGGTGATAAAATGGCGGGCCGCCATGGTAACAAAGGTATTGTTGCTAAGATTGTGCGTCACGAGGATATGCCATTCATGGAAGATGGAACACCAGTGGATATTGTATTGAATCCATTAGGGGTACCTTCTCGTATGAACTTAGGTCAAATCTATGAAACCATTTTAGGCTGGACAGGTAAAAAATTAGGCGTAAAATTTGCAACTCCAATTTTTGATGGTGCGAGCACTACTGAAATTGAAGACCTATGTGTTAAAGCAAATATTCCTCATAACGGACATACTTATTTGTATGATGGAGAAACGGGAGATCGTTTCCACCAAAAAACATCAGTAGGTATTATCTATATGATTAAGTTACACCATATGGTGGATGATAAAATGCATGCGCGTAGTATCGGACCATACAGTTTAATCACACAACAGCCGTTAGGTGGTAAAGCGCAGTTTGGTGGACAACGTTTCGGAGAGATGGAGGTTTGGGCATTGGAAGCATATGGTGCTGCTAACATCTTACAAGAATTGTTGACACTTAAATCTGATGATATCATTGGCCGTGCTAAAACATATGAAGCGATTGTTAAAGGAGAAAATATCCCTAAAGCGGGTATTCCTGAATCATTCAATGTATTAGTTCATGAGTTGAGAGGATTAGGATTAGATTTAAAATTTGATTAATACCCAATTGAATATTTAGTAAAATAAAAATTCAATCGATTAACACCACATTCTTAAAAATGTACCGGGATAAAACCCGGGACTAAACGAATAAAAAATATGGCATTCAAAAAAGAGAATAGACAACGTCCTGCTTTTTCACAGATCACTATTAGTTTGGCATCCCCAGACAGTATCTTAGAAAGAAGCTTTGGTGAAGTTTTAAAACCTGAAACCATTAATTATCGTACTTACAAACCAGAAAGAGATGGTCTTTTCTGTGAGCGTATCTTTGGTCCAGTAAAGGATTATGAGTGTGCTTGTGGAAAATATAAGCGTATCCGTTATAAGGGTATTGTTTGTGATCGTTGTGGTGTTGAAGTAACCGAGAAAAAAGTGCGTCGTGAGCGTATGGGTCACATTAAATTAGTGGTACCTGTCGTGCACATCTGGTATTTTAAAAGTTTGCCAAATAAAATTGGATACTTATTAGGAATGAGTTCTAAGAAATTAGAAACCATTATTTATTATGAGCGTTATGTAGTTATTCAACCAGGTATTAAGGATAATTTAAAAGTAGCTGATTTATTAACTGAGGAAGAGTACCTTGATTTATTAGATACTTTACCAAAGGAAAATCAATATTTACCTGATGACGATCCTCAAAAATTCGTTGCTAAAATGGGTGCGGATGCAGTCCATGATTTATTAGGTTTATTAGACTTAGATGAATTAAGCTTCTCATTGCGTAATTCAGCTGCGAACGAAACATCACAACAAAGAAAAGCGGATGCTTTAAAGCGTTTGAGTGTGGTTGAATCTTTCCGTGAAGCAAAAACACATATCACTAACCAACCAGAGTGGATGGTGATGAAATATATTCCAGTTATTCCACCTGAATTACGTCCACTAGTGCCATTGGATGGCGGCCGTTTTGCAAGTTCTGATTTGAATGACTTATATCGTCGTGTGATTATTCGTAACAACCGTTTAAAGCGTTTGTTAGAAATTAAAGCACCGGAAGTTATCTTGCGTAATGAAAAACGTATGTTACAAGAGGCGATCGATTCTTTATTCGATAACTCTCGTAAATCTAATGCCGTTAAAGCAGAGGGTGGTCGTGCGTTAAAATCATTATCTGATGTATTAAAAGGTAAGCAAGGTCGTTTCCGTCAAAACTTATTAGGTAAGCGTGTGGATTATTCTGGTCGTTCTGTAATTGTGGTAGGACCAGATTTAAAAATGCATGAGTGTGGATTACCGAAGGATATGGCTGCAGAATTATTTAAGCCATTTATTATTCGTAAATTAATTGAAAGAGGTATCGTTAAAACGGTGAAGTCCGCTAAGAAATTAGTAGATAAAAAAGAAGCCATCATTTGGGATATCTTAGAAAATATTTTGAAAGGACATCCTGTGATGTTAAACCGTGCCCCAACATTGCACCGTTTATCTATCCAAGCTTTCCAACCTAAATTGGTGGAAGGTAAAGCCATTCAATTACACCCATTAGTTACCTCAGCGTTTAACGCCGATTTCGATGGTGACCAAATGGCGGTGCATGTACCTTTAAGCCATGCATCTATTTTAGAAGCACAATTATTGATGTTGTCTTCGCACAATATCTTGAACCCGCAAAATGGTACACCCATCACCCTTCCTTCTCAGGACATGGTATTGGGATTGTATTATATCACTAAAGGAAAAATTACCAACGAAACTGAAACCATCAAAGGTCAAGGTAAAGCGTTTTATAATTTGGACGAGGTGATTATTGCATACAATGAAAACAAAGTTGATTTACACGCAAATATTAAAGTAAAAACCAACATTCGTGAAAACGGGGTATTGGTAAATAAATTAATTGAAACTACAGTAGGTCGTGTTATGTTTAATCAACATACACCAAAGGCAGTTGGATTTGTAAATCAATTATTAACTAAGAAAAGTTTAAGAGAAATTATCGGTGATATTATTAAAATCACGGATGTTCCTACGACCGCTAAATTCTTGGATGATATTAAAACATTAGGATTTAAAATGGCCTTCCGTGGTGGTTTGTCCTTTAACGTGAACGACTTAGTTGTTCCTGAAACAAGACAATCATTATTGGATGGTGCTAAAATTGAAGTAGAAGAAGTTTGGGAAAACTATAACATGGGTTTAATTACCAACAACGAGCGTTATAACCAAGTTATTGATATCTGGAGCCGTGTGGATACGCGTATCACTGAAACATTAATTCGTGAAATGGCGATCGACAAACAAGGATTCAACTCTGTTTACATGATGTTGGATTCAGGTGCGAGAGGTAGTAAAACACAGGTGAAGCAGTTAGTAGGTATTCGTGGATTGATGGCTAAACCTCGTAAGAGTGGTAGCACAGGATCTGAGGTTATTGAAAACCCAATCTTATCTAACTTTAAAGGTGGATTGAACGTATTGGATTATTTCATCTCAACGCACGGAGCACGTAAAGGTTTGGCCGATACTGCATTGAAAACAGCGGATGCTGGTTACTTAACACGTCGTTTGGTGGATGTATCTCAAGATGTGGTTATTTCAGAAGAAGATTGTGGCACATTGCGTGGAATTGCAACAAGTGCATTAAAAGATAACGAGGATGTAATTGAACCATTGGCAGACAGAATTGAAGGTCGTACATCATTACATGATGTATTCAACCCATTCACAAATGAATTAATGGTGGGTGCTGGTGAAGAAATTATGATTGATGTTGCACGTGCAATCGAGGATGCTGGAATTGAATCAGTTGAAATCCGTTCGGTATTAACTTGTGAAAGCAAGCGTGGTGTTTGTGTAAGCTGTTATGGTAGAAACTTAGCAACTGGTTATGTTACACAAAGAGGAGATGCAGTGGGTATTATTGCTGCACAATCAATTGGAGAGCCTGGTACACAGTTAACATTACGTACTTTCCACGTAGGTGGAGTTGCGGGATCATCTTCTGTTGAATCTGCATTAAACGCTAAGTTTGACGGTACAATACAATTTGATGGCTTACGTACTGTAGATACAATCAATAACGAGGGTAATAAAGTAAAAGTGGTTATTGGACGTACTGGTGAAGTAAGAATCATGGATGTTAAGAACGATCGTTTGATGATTACCAATAACGTTCCTTATGGTGCTTTGTTAGCTGTTAAAGATGGCGCACAAGTTAAAAAAGGAGATGTGATTTGTACATGGGATCCATTTAACAATGTGGTGGTTGCTGAGCAAAATGGTACAATTAAATTTGAGAATATCACGGAAGGATTTACGTATCGCGATGAAGCGGATGAGCAGACAGGTCACCGTGAAAAAGTGGTTATTGAATCTAAGGATAAAACAAGAATTCCAACCATCATATTAGAAGGTGCGAAGGATAATAAAATGTACAACTTGCCTGTAGGCTCACACATTATTATCGAAGAAGGAATTGAAGTTAAAGCAGGACATGTGTTGGTTAAGATTCCAAGAGTATTAGGAAAATTAAAAGATATCACTGGAGGTTTACCTCGTGTAACTGAATTATTTGAAGCGCGTAATCCAGGTAACCCTGCGATTGTGTGTGAGATTGATGGTATTGTTGCATTTGGTAATATCAAGCGTGGTAATAGAGAGATTGTTGTAGAATCTAAAGATGGCATGGTTAAGAAATACTTAGTACCATTAACGCGTCAAATTTTAGTGCAAGACAGCGATTTCGTAAAAGCGGGTTCTCCATTATCTGATGGCCAAATTGCACCTGCTGATATTTTAGCAATTAGAGGTCCATTTGCGGTACAAGAATATGTGGTGAATGAAATTCAAGAGGTTTATCGTTTACAAGGGGTGAAAATTAATGATAAGCATATTGAAGTTATTGTTCGTCAAATGATGAAAAAAGTAGAAATCGTTGATGCTGGTGATACTAAATTCTTAGAGGAGGACTTAGAAGATCGTTATGACTTTATTCAAGAGAACGATCGTATCTACGATAAGAAAGTAGTTACTGAAGCAGGCGATAGCGCAACATTAAAAGCGGGTCAAATAGTTACTTTACGTGAATTGAGAGAAGAAAATTCAATTTTACGTCGTGCAGATAAAAAAGTAGTAGAAGTGCGTGATGCAAAACCTGCAACAGCGCGTCCAGTGTTATTAGGTATTACAAAAGCATCTTTGGGTGTTCAAAGCTGGATTTCTGCTGCATCATTCCAAGAAACGACCAAAGTATTAAGCCAAGCGGCGATACAAGGTAAAGTGGACTTAATGTTAGGCTTAAAAGAAAACGTAATTACAGGGCATCTAATCCCTGCAGGAACTGGTCAAAAAGAATTCGAGAAATTGATCGTAGGCAGCAAGGAAGAGTATGAGGTATTAGCCACTGCACGTGAAGCGATGAGCTTTGACGAAGAGGAATAATATTTAGTATAGATTTTTGTTAAAAGGTAGGAAGTAGCGATATTTCCTACCTTTTTTTATTTTTTATCCCTCTGTTTTTTCTTATTTTTATAGGGTAGGGCGATGTGTAATTGCCGTATATTACATTAAACAAATTGAATAATGAAGTCAATCAACTGGGTAGTCAATGGGGTGTTAGCAATCGCTGTAATTGTATTGTATGTATTGCATTTTAATAGTGCCAATATTCCAATTAAGTCAGCAGCATTAAATGGTGCTGGAACCAAAGTGGCTTATTTTGAAATTGATTCTATTCAAAATAGTTATGCCTTTTTTCAGGAAGTAAAATCAGCGTTACAAGTAAAGGATATGGAAAATGCAAAGCAGTTAGCGGGTTTGAAAAATGCTTTTGCAGCTAAATACCAGGAGCTACAAAAAAATGGTCGTTATTTATCGCAAGCAGAAGTGGCTAATAGTCAACAAGAGTTAGCACAGCTTGAAAAAAATTATACTAATAAGGAACAACAATTATCTCAAGAGTTGCAAGAGGAAAGTTTTAAAAGATTACAAGAAGTTAAAAAAAGAATCGAGCAATTTTTAGAAAAATATAATAAGAATAAGGATTTTGCTTATATATTTTCAAGTAACCCTGATTTGATGTATTATAAGGATACCGCGTATGATATCACTTCGGATATTATTCAGGGGTTAAACGCAGAACATAAATCAAATAAATAATTTAAATAAATCCTTTCCAAATTAACGGAAAGGATTTTTAATTACATACACAATCAAAAAATATGTCAACAACAGAAACTTCTGAATTTAAACCAAGATTAGGCGCATTAGATGCGACCATGATCGTGGCAGGTAGCATGATTGGGTCTGGTATTTTCATTGTAAGTGCCGATATTACCCGAAATGTAGGATCTGCCGGATGGTTGGTAGTGGCTTGGTTGTTGACTGGTTTTATGACCATCACCGCAGCTTTAAGTTACGGAGAGTTAAGTGCCATGTATCCAAAAGCGGGCGGACAATATGTATACTTGCAAAAGGCATATAATCCACTCGTAGGATTTTTATATGGTTGGAGCTTTTTCTCGGTGATACAAACCGCAACGATTGCTGCCGTAGCAGTGGCTTTTAGTAAGTTTACGGCTTATTTAATACCAAGCGTAGGTGAAAGTAATATTATCGCCGATTTGGGATTTATTAAAATTTCTGCTGCGCAAGCATTAGCTATTTGTTTGATTATATTTTTGACATATACCAATACAAGAGGGGTGAAGGAGGGGAAAATAATTCAAAATACATTTACATTCACCAAACTCATTTCCTTATTTGGATTAGTACTAGTAGGATTTTTGTTTACAGAGCACAGTTATTGGAATGAAAACTGGATGCATGCATTTAGTGCACAAACTAATGTGGTGACCACTGCGGTGGATGGCGCAGTTACGAATAGTTGGTTACCCGTGGGGGGCACTGCTTTAATTGGATTGATGTCGGCCGCGATGGTGGGATCAATTTTTAGTAGTGATTCATGGAACACCGTAACATTTATAGCAGGGGAAATTAAAAACCCACAACGTAATATTGGATTGAGTTTGTTTTTAGGAACCTCGATTGTAACGCTTATTTATATTAGTACGAATCTAATGTACTTACATGTACTACCATTAAATGAAATTGCTTTTGCAGAGAATGATCGCGTTGCTATTGCAGCTGCGAATAAGGTGATGGGTAATATTGGCACCATCGTAATTGCAGTGATGATTATGATATCCACTTTTGGTTGTAATAATGGATTAATTTTAACAGGGTCAAGGGTATATTATACGATGGCTAAGGATGGCTTGTTTTTTAAGAAAACAGGGGAGCTAAATAAAAATGAAGTTCCTGCTTATGGTTTATGGATACAGGCATTGGTGGCGTCTATTTTGTGTTTAAGTGGCAAGTATGGCGATTTGTTAACCATGGTTTCATTTGTAGGGGTACTATTTTATATCCTTACTATTATAGGGATATTTATTTTAAGAAAAAAGGAACCCAATTTACCAAGACCATATAAAGCCATTGGCTATCCAGTTTTGCCAATTATTTATATTGTGATGGCAAGTGTATTTTGTGTAGGATTGGTATATGCACAACCTAAGTATTCTTTATGGGGTTTGGGGATTACGCTTTTGGGGTTACCTTTGTATTATATCGCTTTAAGCAATAAAAAAAAGGCATAATTACATGATTAATGTAAATGATATTGAAAGTTTGTTTACCTCTTTTACCACCACAAAAATTGGGGTAGTAGGCGATATCATGTTGGATACTTATTGGTGGGGTGTAGTGGATCGTATTTCGCCTGAAGCACCCGTGCCTATCGTTTCCTTGCAACGCAAGGAAACGCGTGTAGGAGGCGCTGCAAATGTCGCTTTAAACCTGAGGTCCTTAGGCGCACCCACTACCATATTTTCAGTCATTGGCAAGGATGCAGAAGGTATTGAATTAGCCAGCTTGTTAAATAAGGAAGGAATCAATACTTCCTATATACACGAAAGTGAAACGCGCGTTACGACCAATAAAGTGCGCATCATGGGCCGCAATCAACAAATGATGCGATTGGATCATGAGCATACCAATGATATCACCGCAGAACAAGAAGCCACATTATTAAAAGGTTTTTATAAATATGTGGACACGGAAAAGCCTTCCTTAATCATTTTAGAAGATTACAATAAAGGGGTATTGACACCAAATATCATTACCTCGGTGATTGATTATTGTAATGCAAAAGGGATTCCAACAGCCGTTGACCCCAAACAAAAAAACTTTTTAGCGTATAAAAATTGTACTTTATTTAAACCAAATTTAAAGGAAGTAAAAGAGGGGTTAAAAATAACGATTGGTGAAATTACGGTTCAAAATATGGATAAAGTACATACTGCATTAAATGAAAATTTGTATAATACAATTTCATTTATTACTTTATCAGAGCATGGGGTGTATTTTTCTAATGGCAAGGATCAAAAATTAATCCCAACGCATATTCGTAATATATCGGATGTGAGTGGTGCCGGGGATACAGTCATTGCAGTGGCATCATTAGTGTATGCGAGCTCAAAAAATATGTTATTAGCAGCTGAAATTTCCAATATTGCAGGTGGAATGGTTTGTGAGTTAGTAGGAACTGCGCCTATTAATAAAAATGATTTAGCAGCGGAGGTTGTGAATTTATTAACCAAATAGGAATTAAACTTGAAACAAGTGTCAATCATGTATTCTAATAAAATTGCCATAATAGTTGCAGGTGGCACAGGTCAGCGTATGGGTTCGGTGGTCCCAAAGCAATTTTTAGAAATTGAAGGAAAGTCCATATTACTCCACACCATTGATCAATTTGTTAATGCATTTGATGATATCAGCTTAGTGGTGGTATTACCAGAAGGTTATATTGAAGAAGGAAAAAAGCTATTAAAGAATAGAACCAAAAATCCCATTCAATTTATCGCTGGTGGTGAAACCCGTTTTCAATCGGTGAAAAATGGATTAGCTGCGGTGAAGGAAAAGTCAATTGTATTTGTACATGATGCAGTTAGGTGCTTGTTAACCCCTGCTTTAGTGCAAAGATGTTATCAGCAAGCAGTTGAAAATGGTTCTGCCATCCCCGCTGTAAGTTCAACAGATACTGTGCGTATCATGGAAAACGAAAAACATCATTTGTTTGACCGTGAAAAAGTAATGTTGATACAAACACCACAAACCTTTCAATCTGAAATTATATTAACCGCTTTTGATCAAGCATATCAACCCAATTTTACAGACGAAGCTAATGTGGTGGAAGCCAGTGGGCAACCCGTGTTTCTAGTAGATGGGGAGTTTGAAAATATCAAAATTACAAGACCCTTGGATTTGGCCATTGCGACCTATGTACTTACAAAGCGTCTAGGGTAAAGCTATTTTATACTTACTTAATACGAATTAATTATTGTTGCGTACAGGTTGTTTTTGTAGTATTTCCTTTTCGAAATTTTATAAGGATTATTCTGATTCCAAATCCTCCCTCGGTGCTAAATCGGGTGACCAATTTTCACTAATATTAGAAGTGCTTTTACCAATTTTTTCTAAAATTTGATGCGCTACTTCCATGGCCAAGTAGCCATCCATTTCATTGACCACCGGTATTTCATCATTTAAAATTGCATGAACAAAACTGCTCAGCTCCGCTTTAATCGCATTGCCTTGTTCAATTACCGGGTTGTTGATGGAAATAGTTTTAGTGCCTTGGTGGGTTTCAATATCAAAGGAGAAAGCAGCAGCTTCATCGGGTTGTTGCAATTTGATAATTTCTGTATTTTTTTCTAAAAAGTCAATTCCGATATACGCATCTTTTTGAAATAATCTAATTTTGCGCATTTTTTTCATGCTAATTCTACTGCTGGTTAAATTAGCTACACAGCCATTGTTAAATTCAATACGCACATTGGCAATATCAGGGGTGTCGGTTAATACAGCAACACCACTTGCTGAAATACTTTTTACATCACTTTTAACAATGCTTAAAATTATATCAATATCGTGAATCATTAAATCCAATATCACACTTACTTCAGTGCCTCTTGGATTAAATTGTGCTAATCGGTGTACTTCAATAAAAAGTGGATTTAAGGATAAATCTTTTAAAGCAGTAAAGGCAGGATTAAATCTTTCCACATGACCCACTTGTAATTTTACATTGGCTTCCTTCACCATATTTACGATTGTTTTGCCTTCTTCAATCGTATTGGCCATTGGTTTTTCAACAAACACATTTTTGCCCATTTTAATTGCCATTTCACAAACTGGGAAGTGCAAATGGGTAGGTGTGACTACATCAATGATATCGCAGGCTGCAATAAGCGCTTCTTCATCCATGAATCTTTTAAGGCCATAGGTTTTTTCAACCTCATCTGCATGTTCATTACTAGGGTCGAAAAAGCCAATCAGTTCCACTTCTGAAATTTCCTTCCAATTATTTAGGTGATACTTACCCAAATGCCCCACACCAAACACGCCCACTTTAAGCATAGCTTTAATTTATTAAGGGTAAAGTTACACTATAAGCCATTGAATTTGAATGCATTTAGTGGGTTGTGGAAAATTGGCAAAATGCTGTTAATTGCTGCGTTGGGAAACCGCCATTTTACAAGTGCATTTACTATCTTTAATGAATTGCACAAAAGCAGTATATGCATACAAATATTCAAAGATTATATGACATTGCCAATAAGTCCAGCAGAAGGGTGATTGGATTAATGAGTGGCACTTCCTTGGATGGATTGGATATTGCATTATGTACAATTACTGGTGCTGGAAATACAACCAAAGTTTTATTGGATCAATTTATTACTGTGCCTTATGCGCCCGATTTGAAAGAAAAGTTGCTTACCGTATTTTCCAAAAAAACAGTTTCCTTAGAACAATTATGTGTACTCAATCCATGGTTGGCCTTGCAACATGCAAGCATGGTGAATGACGCACTTAAACAATGGGGGATACAATCAACGGATGTTGATTTAATTGCGAGTCATGGACAAACAATTTATCATGCACCGAAAAGTTTACATCCGAATGATGCATATGGTCCCGCTACATTGCAAATAGGCGATGGCGATCATATAGCAGTAGCCACGGGAATTATAACGATTAGTGATTTTAGACAAAAGCATATTGCTGCAGGAGGCGAGGGTGCACCATTATCCTTATATGGTGATTATTTATTGTGTGCGCATGAAACAGAAAATAGAATTCTATTAAATATTGGAGGTATCGCCAATTTTACACTATTAAACGCTGGTGGTAGTTTATCGCAAGTATTTTCATCTGATACCGGTCCAGGTAATACTTTAATGGATGCGTATACACGAAAGTATTTCGAAGGATTGGCTTATGATAAGGATGGCATTATTGCAAAGTCAGGAAAAATTAATGAGCCTTTATTACAATCATTAAAAAGCGATTCATTTTTTAATATTGCATTCCCTAAAACAATTGGACCAGAATTATTTAATCTTGAATACATTATTCAAGCCCAAATGGCTTTAGGCGCTATGTTATCCCATGAGGATGTGCTTGCTACACTAAATATTTTTACAGCCCAAACCATCAGTGAAGCAATTAAAAAGGTAGTGGGGGATCAATTCATTTACACCATGTATGTCAGTGGCGGAGGAATGCATAATCGTTTATTAATGGAACATCTGCAACAATTGCTTCCAAGTATTACAATAAAATCATCCATGGAAATAGGCATATCGCCTGATGCGAAGGAGGCTATTTTATTTGCGCTGCTTGGGAACGAAGCGGTTGCAGGAACGCCACTATTGGCGGGAGGAAATGCAACTAAGGTGGCGACAACCATGGGGAAAATCAGTTTTCCTAATTAACCGTTCTTAATAATTTGTGTTACTTGTCTAATTAATCTCATTTTCTAAAGTAGCTGCTTCAATTGATTTTTTTACAGAGCCATACGTTTTAAGCAGCTGTTCTGCTTTTGCAGTATCATTTATCTTTAATTCATCCATAATCATCTTTACACCACGATCAAATAATTTTTGATTGGTCAATTGCATGTTCACCATTTTATTGCCTTTAATACGACCTAGTTTTATCATCACCGAAGTCGATATCATGTTCAATACCATTTTTTGTGCAGTACCACTTTTCATTCTTGTACTTCCCGTAACAAATTCAGGGCCAACCACAACTTCAATGGGGAAATTGGCATGTGCGGAAATGGGGCTATTTGCATTACAGCTAATGCTGCCTGTGATAATACCTTGTTCTTGACATTTTTTTAAACCGCCAATCACATAAGGCGTAGTGCCGCTTGCCGCTATACCCACTACCACATCTACATCACTTATTTTATGTGCTTGTAAATCAATCCAAGCTTGATCAGTATCATCTTCCGCATTCTCAACTGCATGAAACATGGCTTTTTGTCCACCTGCAATAATACCCACCACTACATCCTCTGAAACACCAAAAGTAGGAGGGCACTCACTTGCATCAACCATCCCTAAACGGCCACTGGTTCCAGCGCCTATATAAAATAAACGGCCACCGTTTTGTAATTTATTTGCAGCTGCATCAATCAATAAACATATTTGCGGAATTTGTTTTTCAACTTCAAATGCAACTTTTTTATCTTCTGTATTTATATTTGAAACTATTGCCGCTGTACTTGATTTTTCGATATCATGATACAAGGAGGATGCTTCCGTGGTTCTAGTAAAATTATTAGACATTTTTTGCTAAAGTATTTAAAGCGTTTACAAATTGGTCAAGTTCATCGGTGGTGGTATAAACATTGGGGCATATTCTACACCCAATCACATTTGCATAATCAATGGCAACTGTAAATATTTTAAATTCATTCATTAATCTAGTAGCTACCTCACTTGGTTTAATACCCACAATTCCAACATTGGCAATGCCACAACATTTTGTTTGATCCGTTGGTGTATTGATAATAATTTTTGGGTTATTGCGCACCTTACTCGTCCAGTAGTTTTGTAAATAACGCAAACGGGCTTCTTTTTTTTCTGCACCAATCATTTCATAATAATCTATGGAATCATTAATGGCAAGGTCGGTAGCAACGGGGTGGGTGCCAATATGGTTTAAGCGTTTAATTTTATCCAATTGCTTTTCTCCATCTGCTAAAAGTGGCCATAGGTTTTTAATTCTATTTTTATTAATGTATAGTATACCTGCACCTAAAGGACTACTCAACCACTTGTGCAAGGATGCAGCGTAATAGTCACAACCTAAATCATCAATACTGTATTGGAAATGTGCAAAAGCATGCGCGCCATCCACAATCACTTGAACCCCTTTTGCATGCGCCATTGCGCATATTTTTTTAATAGGTAAAATATGACCTGTAATATTAATCATATGACTTACCATCATCAATTTAGTTTTTGAAGTGATGGCTTTTTCATAAATAGCTACAATCTCTTCGTCATTCGAAGGATGGTTCGGAATAGATACTTTTACATTCACAATACCGTATCTATTTTTTACTTGTTCAAACATGTCCAACATGGAACCATAATCTTGTATGGCCATAATCGCTTCGTCTCCTTTTTGCCAATCAAATCCACTGATCACTAAGTCAATGGATTCGGTTGTATTTCGAGTAATGATCATTTCTTCAGCACTACAACCCCCTAGTTTTGCTAAACGCGCGGCTACTTTATCTTTATTATCCCATTGCACTGTTCTCATATAATAGGAGCCCTGATAATTCACCTCTTTAATATGTTCAATATATTTATCTAAAATAGGTTGGGGTAAAAAATTATAATAGCCATTTTCTAAATTGATATAGTCGGGCTTTAATAAATATTGATTTCTGATGCTGAGCCAAAAATCCTCCACCATGGCCAATTCCTTTGCAGGTAAAGAAGCATTTTTCTTAAAAGTATTAGCTAGTCCTGTTAAGCCAATAGGCGCAGCAAGGGTCGTTAATAAAACATCTTTAATAAACTGTCTCTTTTTCATTGGTTAAATTTTAATTCTTGTTTACGTCGATCAGGTTTATTGATCAAGGAAGGCGGGGGTATTACAAAAATACGCCTATATGACAATTTTGTCACCCAATTTGCTATATAAATTTAATTAATATGAAATATTTTACATGGAGTTGTTGCGCGAATGGCTTTTATTTTCGATTGTTAGTCAGTCACTTATCCTTTATTTGATTAAAATTGAATTGGTGTTGGCCATTCACATAATTACTCGTCTAAAATGGGATGTTTTTATTAAATTAGTACTATTATATCATTATAAAATTTGCCGAATGAAAAAAATACTTGTTAGTGTATTGATTCTTGTTTTTTCAATACCTATGATCTCTTTTTCGCAAGAAGTGGTTGATGCATCTGTCATGCAAAAAATTAGAGAAGAAGGATTAACGCGATCGAAAGTAATGGATATCGCTTTTAATTTAACCGATAAAAATGGTAGTCGTTTGACTAATTCTGAAGGGTATATGCGTGCAGCGAATTATGCCAAAGAAACTTTAGGAGGTTGGGGAATGGCTAATGCAGTTATTGATCCTTGGGGGGAATTTGGGAAAGGTTGGGATTTACAAAAAATGTATTTAGCGATGACAGCACCTTATTATAAACCTTTGCTTGCTTGGCCAAAAACTTGGACTGCAGGAACCAAAGGATTAAAGAAAGGAAATTTAATAGTAATTGCATTAAAGGATTCTGCTGCGTTAATGGCATATAAAGGCAAATTAAAAGGAAAACTAATCATCATTGATCAAATGAATGTCTATAAGCAAAGTTTTAAAGCGGATGCAGTTAGATATACAGATGAGGACCTTGCGAAAATGGCTGCTGCCAAGCCACAAGCGGGAGGTCGTCGTCAACCTACTGATACAGCTCAATTGCGTCAAATGAGAGAACAGTTTGCGCGCAGTGGTGCAGGGGCTTCGATGCGTGTTACAAGCATGTTAAAAACAATGGCGATGGAAGAAGGCGCTATTGGAATGATATCTTCAAGTACAAGAAATCATGATGGTACTATATTTTCACAAGGTGGTGGTGCATATAAGGGAACTGATCCAGAAAACTTTTTGGATATGGCTTTAGGTATTGAGGATTATAATACTTTATTGAGAATTGCAAAATCAGGTACCGATGTATCTATTGAAGCCGATGTGAAAGTTAAGTTTCAAGACAAGGATTTGCAAGGTTATAATGTGATTGCTGAAATTCCAGGAACCGATCCTACTTTAAAAGATGAAGTGGTAATGATAGGAGCGCATTTAGATTCATGGCAGGCAGGTACGGGTGCAACTGATAATGCAGCTGGATCATCAGTCATGATGGAGGTAATGCGCATATTAAAAGCCATTGGTGTACAACCGAAGCGCACTATTCGTATTGGATTATGGAGTGGGGAGGAGCAAGGTTTATTAGGTTCAAGAGGGTATGTTAAAAAAACATTTATGGATGCTAACGGCAAACCAAATAAAGCACATGAGCAATTTTCAGCCTATTACAATATTGACAATGGAACAGGAAAAATCAGAGGCATTTACTTACAAGGTAATGCGGCTTGTGCTGACATTTTTTCAAGTTGGTTCACGCCCTTTCATGACTTAGGTGCTAAAACAATTACGATCAGTAATACTGGTGGAACTGATCACCAATCCTATGATGGTGTTGGATTGCCGGGGTTCCAATTTATTCAGGATCCAATTGAATACGATACACGAACGCACCACAGCAATATGGACGTGTATGATCATTTAATTGAAGATGATTTAAAGCAAATGGCCACAATTGTTGCAGCCTTTGTTTATAACTCAGCGCAAAGAGATGCGAAGTTGCCAAGAAAAGAAAAGTAATTTATTTGTTGAATATTAATTGAATCGAAACTATTTATAAATTTAAAATTATGAACAAAAGTTATTGGGCTAAGGGTGTTGTATTTGTTTTTTTTGTTTTCATGCAAATGAATACGGGTTTTTTATCAGCGCAAACGAGTAAAAATAGTTTGTATAAGCAAACCAGCGAAATGGCTGATATGATGATTCAGTATGATGCGGATAAAGGAAGTGTTACGCGGTTTTATGCATCCAATAGTTCACAGGAAAATAGATTTAGTAGACCTGATGCTGGGAGTGGGTATAATTCTCCAGAGCGCCGTCAGCGCTTTCTTGCATTAATTGCGGATTATCAAAAACAAATGTTGAAATTAGATTTTAATTCATTTGACATCAATGGCAAAGTGGATTATATTTTATTTAAACGAAATTTAGAAGACCAAGCCTATCAATTAAATGAAGAACAGGAAAAGTATGTTAAAATAGCCAAGTACCTTCCTTTTGAAAATCGTATTTATGCTTTAGAAAAAGTGCGTCGTCGTGGCTTGTCGGTGGTAGGACAGGAAGTAGCGAAGGAGCTGAATGATTTAAATAAAGAAATTTTAAAATCAATTAGCGGAGTTAAAAAAATGGATAGTGTTGAAATGGTTTTAGCGGATTATGCAAGCGCATCTATAAGAGGGTTACAGAGTACTTTAAAAAATTATTATAGTTTTTATAATGGATATGATCCGATGTTTACTTGGTGGGTACCTAAAACTTATTCAGTTACAGACAGTTTATTAAATGTATACGCGTCTGCCATAAGAAGAAAAGGTAAAACGGTTTCCTATCAAAAAGATGATGGCAGTGGTATCATAGGCAAACCCATTGGACAGGCTGAATTGGTACGTCAATTAAAGCTTGAATTTATTCCTTATACCCCAGAGGAGTTAGTAGAAATTGCCAATAAAGAATTTGCTTGGTGTGATGCTGAATTACTAAAAGCGAGTAGAGAAATGGGATTCGGGGATAATTGGAAGGCCGCACAGGAAAAAGTAAAAAATTCCTATGTGCCTCCTGGAAAGCAACCTGAAGCAATGTTTGAATTGTATAATCAATCGGTTGACTTTTTGAAAAAGTATGATTTACTATCTATTCCTCCTATTGCGGAGGAAACTTGGAATATGTATATGATGTCTCCGGAGCGTCAATTAGTGAGCCCTTTCTTTTTAGGTGGGGAAACTTTAATGATTTCATATCCAACCAATACCATGGATTATGAGGATAAAATGATGAGTATGCGTGGTAATAATCCTGATTTTTCACGCGCAACCGTACACCATGAATTAATAGCAGGGCACCATTTACAAGGTTTTATGTCCAATAGATACAAGCCTTATCGTAATTTTCCTACGCCATTCTGGACCGAGGGTAATTCACTTTATTGGGAGTTGTTATTGTGGGATATGAAATTTCCGCAAACACCTGAACAAAGAATTGGGATGTTGTTTTGGCGTATGCATCGCTGCGCTCGTATTATGTTCTCACTTAACTATCATTTAGGCAAATGGACACCACAACAATGTATTGATTACCTAGTGGATCGAGTTGGGCATGAGCGCGCTAATGCAGAAGGGGAAGTGCGCCGCTCATTTACCGGAAGTTATGGCCCATTATATCAATTGGCTTATATGGTGGGTGGTTTGCAGTTTAATGCTTTAAAAAAGGAAATATTGGATGCCAAAAAAATGTCATTAAAACAATTCCATGATGCAACACTAAGAGAAAATAAAATGCCTATTGAATTATTACGCGCTTTACTAATGAATCAGCCAGTAACGAGAGATTTTCAAACCAACTGGCGTTTTTATAATAAGTAATTTAATCTAATTTAAAAGGCCTTCCTCCGCTTGCGCTGAGGAAGGCCTTTTATATGTTCAGAACCGCTACTTTATAATTTATAACTTACGCTTTTTCCTAAGTAAACACCCTGTGGCAAGTCAATAATAATCATTGTTTTATTATTTTTCTCATCTGGGTAACAGGTAATTCCTGCTGCTTTTGTTTTGTATATACTAGGTAATGTAATTATAATTTTGCTTAATTCTCTGGAAGGGTCAGCAACAGTTAATTCTTTCACTTTATTTCCGTCCATTTTCAACATAGCCATCCCTTGACTATCCATTTTTACAGTTTGGCCTTTATTAATTTCAACTTCACCTGCCTTATAAAAAGCCAATTGCACAATACCTAATTTAGTTTGCTTTACCCCTTGGATTTCATCCGTGTTTGACAAAATGATAATATTGTGATTGTTAGCGCTAGTTGCAGATAACTGTTGTTCAGTAACATTAGGCACTACGATATATTGATAGGAAGGGCTTCTGTCCATTTTTCTTTTTCCATGAATATCAGTCTCGTTTATCTTGTCACCATGATTGAAGTATAATTTGAAAATATCTGTTTTTACCAATTCCTTACTGATATTTTTTTGATCGGTAATATCTGACCATCTACCAGTTTCCGTTTGATTTGAAATAGTTATTCTGGTTGGTTCAGGAAAAATATAACCCACCTTATCTTGGTAAACCCATTTTACATTATTTGCTTCTCTATTTCCATTAGGAAGTATTGATTTAATGCCATCTTGTAATACACTCACCTCTGTTTTTAATAAGGATTGATTGATGGTTGTTACTACAGGCAATGATTTTTTTGGCTTGATGCCAGCGCCTAAGCAAACATATTCCTCATCAAAAAAGAACCATGATTTTTTAGCTTCTAATAAGTCGTGGGGGCTTTTAAAATCAAAAGCCACTGCGCCATATAATCCGTCGGTTACTGCACCTACGAAGCTAGTAAGACCTTCCTTTTGAATTTCATTGGGGCCAGGTAGGTTGGCTTTTTGCATGATAGTAGTACCTGATATTTTTTGCCAATCATAGGCAGCCCAAATATTATGGTATTCATCACCTTTAAGTAATAGATAGTTGGTACCATCTGCTCTGTGGTGGGTTGTTTTTCCAGGGCCATTATAGGGTTGTTCCATGTTTTGATTCCTTGTTGAAAACATCCGCACACTTGTATAAAAATTGGGACGTTGGAATACAAAATGTTCTGTTTGCCAAAAGAATTTCGCAAAGGATAGGGAAGGAGTTGCTTGGCCTTTTCTTAATTTTATTATTTCTTCTAATTCCTTTTTTCTATAATCAGTACTAATTAATAATCTTTCTATCTCAAGGGTTCCTTTACGTTCTACGCCATTTCTTTTATTAGTTACATCGCGGTTTCTTACGCCCACATCTTCATAAACACCATAAACCATTTGTTTGTATATCCCATCTAAATAATAGTCAACCAATAAGTTTATTTTTTCTGTTGAAAATTTATATTTTGTACCTGCAACATACCAGGACCATTCGCCATAGGCGTTTGCAAATTTTCCGTATCCATAGGAGTCGGTATTGTTAACACGATCGGGTCTGTGATGAAAGCTAAAATCTTGCTGAATACCTCGCTCGCCGGTTGAAAATTTCATTTCTGCTTGAATGATATTAATTATAGAATCAAACATTTTATCATTTCCGTTAAATAATAAATTTTTAGCAAGAATACCTGCTATTACAATTCGATCCCCACTTGGGCGGGCTCCTGAAGCATTCATATTTGCTCTACCTATCATAGGTTGGGCTTTTTCAACTAAATCCTTGGGTAATTCATCTCCAATTGCTAACATGACGTTCATTAAATTTGTAGGTGTGGTAATTTGATTGTCATGCCAGTTTTCACCTACGTAATCATACTTAATCCAATATTTTAAACCACTTATAATCGCATCTTTTACTTTTTGACTTTTATAATAAACAGATGCGTTGTTTTTATAGGCTTTTGCTATATAAGCCAAATCATTGGTGTGTCTGCCGTGTGGGAAACTTGCAGTTCTACTTAAATCTGAATAATTAATATCTTTAAAACTACCATCTTCATTCATTTTAGATAGAATAGTTTCCACTTGTTTATCTGAAGGCTTATTTTGTAAAAGTTCAGTAACAATTCTTTGCTTGATAATGCTTAAATCTTTTGATTGGGCGAAATCAACTTTATATATTGATATAAAAACCAAAAGTGATAGTAATGACTTTTTCATACTTAAGGAAACGGTTTAAATTTTTTTTTGATAATTTTAAAATCAATACTAATTTATATCAAATTCTACTCCATTGCTAAGTTTTGTATAAATGGTAAATTGCAGGTAAATCACAAAAATGCTATAAATATAACGAGGTGGTTACTAAAAAGCCCCTAACTCATTGAAGGCTAAGGGCTTTTGCGGACCGGACGGTGAGTTCTCACTTAACTCAAACTCATCTCAAAACAACTAATTCATAAGATATAAAAGAGTTATAATTATACTTTTCTTGCTATATACGCCCCAAATAGGGTTAAATAGGGGGTAGAAGCTATAGATTCTGCTACATGTTTTATGGGTGGTATAGTAATCATTCTATGATATTAGTTTATATATTTGAAGTTATTACTTTAAATAGGACCCTATTTCACCATAGTATAAATTATTTTTTTGAAACAACTACGCTTCTCCTTTATTTTCTTTAGTTACGTGTTTGTAAACAACCTGTATAGTCAATCCATCACTCCATATACTTTAAGTAATGGCGGAGGTTCAAGTGTGAATATAGAATGGAGTATAGGTGAATCGGTTTCCATTGCCAATTTTATTGCATCAGGTTATTCCTTAAATACAGGAGTATTACAACCTATGACTAGTATTGTAACAGCCATTAATGAATATGGCCCTGCAGTGTTTGGCACTCAAATTACAATTGGCCCTAATCCTACTTCTAATTTACTACATATTAAAGCAAGGTTTAATCAAGTGGGTAGTTTATCACTACAACTCATAGATGCAAAATCCGCTATTGTATTTACACAAGATGCGGGTACAATATTCAACAGTTATGATAAAGACATTTTAATGGAAAATTATCCATCAGGTATATTTTATATGAAAGTATATTTTAAGCCAAGTACAGGTAGCGCTAAAACAGGCATCTACAAAATCATCAAACTATAATTTATGGTAACAAATAATATCAATATCATCAAGCGTTCGCTATTTTTTATACTGCTATCAATCATCATGGTCAATGCCCAAGCACAAACTGGATTAAATTTTCAGGGGGTAGCTAGAACAAGTAATAATGTGATATTATCGTCACAGGCCATCACCATAAAACTAAGTATCCTACAAGGCAGTTCAAATGGAACAGTGGAATATACCGAAACCAGAAAAGTAACCACCAATGCACAAGGTTTATTTACAGCAGTGATTGGAGACACGGGAGCTATTAGTACATTAGGAAACTTCACTACCATTAACTGGAAACTAACTCCTAAGTTTTTAAAAATTGAAATGGACGCAGCAGCGGGAACTAATTTTATTACTATGGGTACTACACAGTTTCAGTTTGTGGCCTATGCGCAGTTTGCAAAGAGTGTGGATGCTGAAAATATAGTAGGTATTGTTCCTGTAACATTAGGAGGAACAGGTGTGAATAGTTTGACAGGTTTAAAAAATGCATTAACTATTGATAAAATAAATAATATAGCAGATTCATTAAAACCCGTTAGTAAATTAACACAGGCTGCATTAGATTTGAAATTAAATGTATCGGATACAAGTAAGTACGTTAAACAAACCTACACCGATTCGGCACTACTAACTAAATTAAGTATAACGGGTAATGCGGCTTCGGCGACTACTGCTACAACAGCAACAAAATTAGCAACATCCAGAAATATTAATGGAGTTGGATTTGATGGTAGTGGAGATATAACAGTAACGGCAGATGCGGGAACTTTAACAGGTACTACATTGAAATCAACAATAACTGGTTCTAGTTTAACGAGTGTAGGGACATTAACGAACTTAACGGTAACTAATGCAATTGCAGGAAGTATAACGGGTAATGCGGCTTCGGCGACTACTGCTACAACAGCAACAAAATTAGCAACATCCAGAAATATTAATGGAGTTGGATTTGATGGTAGTGGAGATATAACAGTAACGGCAGATGCGGGA